>Ga0316230_1000761_pt1 | contig 40656 bp, 42 predicted proteins | sample TBH18025metaG_FD_206004 | JGI IMG/M metagenome (GOLD analysis project Ga0316230, IMG submission 206004) | Freshwater microbial communities from Trout Bog Lake, Wisconsin, USA - TBH18025 | ecosystem: Environmental > Aquatic > Freshwater > Lake > Hypolimnion/Profundal zone | place: USA: Wisconsin... | reverse complement strand
GAGTACTTATACTCGCAGATTGGAAGGCTTCTGACCGACACGTTTTTCCGCCCGTATACACAAAAAATGTGGGGTCAGGATCTTGAGGAGATGCACACATCAGTCGTCAAAAGGCTTCAGGTTCGTATGGACGAACAGGATTTGTATTTTCCGAATGACCGATACCAATTTCTTCCTCGTGGTGGCTACACGATTTTGTTCCGTAAAATTTTGGATCATCCAAACATAACCTTAAGCCTCGACACGGAATTTACGCGCAATCTGGGACGAGAATTCGGACAGGTATTTAACAGTATGCCAATCGACGAGTATTTTGAGTTTTCGCTGGGAGAACTGCCGTACCGATCGATTAAATTTCATACACGAAATGAAATGGGCAATATACCGGCAATATCGGTAACTAATTTTACCGATGATAGCCCGTTCACTCGAGAGACGACATGGAATGCCTTGCCGGGCAATCCAACAAAGCCCGCGAATCGATTATTCATTACGAAAGAGGAGCCATGTGACTACAAAGAAAACGGCATGGAACGATACTATCCTGTTCGTGCTGCAGATAATCGCCATACCGCCTTGTATCTTCGTTACAAAGAATTGGCCGATCGAGACCAACGGATGTGCTTCATCGGTCGGTGCGGAACTTATCAATACCTCGATATGGACCAGGTAATTAACCAGTCCCTGCAAAATGTAAGGAGCTGGTTATCTATAGAAATGTCAATCCGGACGCCGGTCCGCTCTGGTAAAAACCGAAAGCTATGAGGGAATACGGAATGAGCCCGCGCTTTGATCAGGTACTCGTTTTCTGCCCGGACGCAACGACCGGCGGCCCGGAGGCATTGCACCAGCTAGTTGGGGCAGTTAATCGACAAGGTGGGACGGCAAAGCTAGTATATACCGGGCCTCAATCGAATTACCGTATCTCGGACGGAATCGTGCGATGCGAGCTGGATCCTATGTCAATAGCGTATCGTGCTTACAAGAGGTACGCGCCGATTGCCGTGACTGAAACTCGGATTACGGCGAACTCGTTGTTGATCTTTCCTGAAATTTCAGTTGATTTTGCCTGGGCGGTCCATAGCCTTAGGCGCAATTCTACTTAGCTGTGGATTCTAGCCCGAGATAGTTGCTATTTGGAAAATTCGAGCCTAGCTTCCGCCCGCGGTTGTGGAGGTGGGTGTGCAGGCTGAGAGTTTCGAGCGGTTGAAGGTGCGGTTGGCACGCGACCTGACGGCCGAACAGTGCATGGGGCTGATTACGCTGCTCCAGAAACAGGCGCATGGGCGGCTTGGCGAGGTGGTGCTTCAGCGCCGGACCGAGGTGATCGCCGAGAACCACCGATGTGTCCATTGCGGCAACGCAGACATCGTCCGGCACGGACGGGACGAGAACCGCCGACAGCGGTTCCGCTGCCGAAAGACCGGCACCATCGGCTGCGGCCGGACGTTTAACGCCCTGACCGGCACGGTGCTGGCGCGCATGCGCCAGCCAGACAAGTGGGTGACGTACGCCGCCGAAATGGCGGACCACAAGTCCGTCGACAGCATCGCGGAAGACGGTATCGGCATGTCCCGCCTGACGATCTGGAGATGGCGGCAGAAGTTCCTTGAAGTGCAGGAAAACCGCCCATTTCCGCAGCTACGCGGGGTGGTGGAGGCAGACGAGACGTTCTTTCGCACGTCCTACAAGGGGTCGCGCGGATGGAAGCGCAACAAGCCACCGGAGAACCGTCCGCCACGCTACCGCGGCGGGGCCAGCAAGCGCGGACTGTCGGCCGAGCAAGTGCCCGTCCTGACCGCGGTAGACCAGAGTGGCGGGGTGTTCGAGCAGCTCATGCGCAGCCGCGCCGACATCGAACGAACACTCGATCAACGCATCGAGTCCGGCTCCATCCTCTGCTCCGACGGCCTGGCCGCCTACAAGGCCGTGGCGGCTAACAGTCAGTCGGAGCATCGGCGCATCCTGCCGCCGCCCAAGCTGACTCCGGCACAGAAAAAAGCGGGAGGAGAACCCCGCAAGCGGGGGCGGCTGAGCCTCGGCCGTGTCAATGCGCACCACCAACGCCTCAAGACGTTCATCAACCGCCGAGCCAACGGGGTGTCGACGAAATACTTGCCGCACTATCTCGGATGGATTCGTGCAATTCGCAGGCCGGGATTTTCAACCTCCGAGCTCCTAACCGATGCCATCATCCACAGCTAAGTAGAATTGCGCCTTCAATTAGCCAATGGGGTTGGCCGGAGCGTAGAGATAATGACCGTTCAGGGACGTGCTATTGGTGAGGTTTGTGAATGTGATGGTCGTCGAATCCGATAATTTCAGGGTCAGGGCCCCGCTGCTGCTGTTGGAGAAGGCTGATTTCGTAGAATCATAGCCCACTAAGAACAGCGAGTCCTTGCTATTAAAATCTGTGATGACATCTTGGCCACCGGCCGTATCATGGGCGAAGAACGCAAACGCATTTGCGCCGCCGCCGCCGGTGAATGAATCATTTCCGGCGCCAGCGAGCATCGTGTCATTGCCCGCGCCGCCGATGATGACGACGTTACCCGTGCCAATGGTTGAGCCGCCCGAGATGAAGTTGCCGTTAGCAGATCCCGAACCGTTGAGCGTTTCATTTCCGCCGGAAGCAACCCACACGGCGCCGCCGGAACCGGAGTTGATCGTCAGGTCGCTTCCGGAACCACCGAATACGGTGGAATACCCGCTACCGCCCACCAATGTGCCATGGTTGGATGTGCCAACGGAGAACAGGACGCCGCCCGATCCAGCCGTAACGGAATCCGTTCCTCCGGTTCCTCCGACAATCGAGCCCGCGGCAGAACCGCCGACATAGGTCAGGGCGTTCGATCCACCATAGACGACGGGGTCCGCGGAATTACCTGTTGCGGTAATTGTCGCATCGCCGCTGCCGACGTGAACGATATTACCGCCCCCGCCGCCCACAGTCACGTAAGACAAGCCAGTCCCGAGCGTAATATCTGCGCCGGAACCGGACGCGAGGACGCTTGAGCTCCCGGTCGTTTGGACCACGTCGCTCGTGCCGGCCACCTGAATAAAATTCCCGGTGCCCGATGCCTTGACCGTGCTGGTTCCCGTGCCCGTCGCCACGGTTCCCGACCCGGTAACGGAAATCGTATTGTTGCCAGTGCCGGTCGCAACCAGGAATGTCCCGCTGGCGGATATGGTGTTGTTACCACCGGTCGCCGCAACGGTGCTGTTTCCGGTGACCGCATAGCTACCGCCAACCGTGTTGGTCAAAATCGCAACGTTGGTGCCGGTAAGCGTATCCGACGTCGTCGTGAGGGAGGCCACGACACTGACGTTGCCGGGAATCGTGGAGCTGATCGCAGCGCCACCGGACTGCAGGATGATGACGTTGTAGCCGGTCGTCGTCGGGGGGGCTTGAATGACGCCGCCGGTCACCGTCGCGGCGCTGGGCGAAGCGCCGCCCGGCAGGGTATTCTGCAACGCGAAGCCAAGCGCGGCAGCAAGACTCAGCACGTCGCCGGTTCCCAGCGTCAGTGTCGCGACCCCTGATACGCCAGGTACTGTTACCGCCATTCCAATCTCCGATTACGCACTGTGACCAAGCTCTACCGACCCTGAGGCCGACCAATTTTATAAACGACCAACACGGGACCGCAATTTTTTCATTCGAGCTGAATAAACATTCGTTCTCACAGTTTGTTGAGCGGATGCAGCATATAACATTAAGCGCTGGTAGCAAGCCGAAATTTCGGTTGCCCGAACCCATATCGTACAGGCGGTGGTCGCTGTAATGGCTCACAACCAACTGATTTTGCCAGAAATCTGCGATTTTGAGCGGTGCGCCTGCAACATTTCGTAGTGTAATATATTTACACCGCCACCCAAAATCTATACAATTGAAAGTTGCAGACCAGTCTTTGGCGCTTCTACCAGGCGCTTCGTGATAATAGTCAATTCATTATGATTAAACTTTAGTGCCAATTTCGCCGTTTACCCATTTTAAGAGGAGCCCCTGGCCGTTCGTAACCAGCCGCCTACAAAGCCCAGATAATCTTATGTCCACAGCGAGAACATTGTCGCGCCCATCGGCCTTTGTCCGGAGTTGCATCGCGATATTCATTCCGTAGTCAATCGCAGCTTTCTCTTCGCTGCTTCTTTAAAATTGGCAAATCCACAATTCAGCGCCGCTGGCGCCCCCATCCGGCGACTGGATCGAAGAAAATCGACAACGTCGATCCGCTTCCGCACGGCAACCCAGGCGATCAGCGAATTGGAATCGATCCCACTGGCCCGATCATCGATTGGAGATAACGGCACTACCGCCGTCTCACTGGGGCGGCGAGGCGGCGTGGCACCCCAAGGCGGATGTCAAGCGCCGCGAAATACAGGCCGGCGCTTCTCCATGAAGGCCTGCCGTCCCTCAAGGTAATCCTGGCTATCGAAGCAGGCTCGGATTAATACCTCGCAGGTGGTCAGATCGGCCTGCTCGCCGCCCACCAGCTCCGCCACGGTTCGTCTCAGCGCATGCATCGTCATGAGCGCATTGTCGCCGATGGTGAAGCAATATCGGCGCGTGTATTCTTCCAGTGACCCGTCGGCAACCACCCGGTTGATCAGCCCCCTGTCTTTGGCCTCGGAGGCGGAAAAGTGCCGGGCGGTGAAAAATATCTCTTCGGTAAACGACGGGCCGACAAGCTCCATCAGCTTCTTCACCCCTGGCGCGGCATATCCAAGCCCGAGGCGTGCGGCTGGAACGCCGAACCGAGCTCCCTCGCCCGCGATGCGGATGTCGCAGCCAACGGCGATGGCCAGGCCACCACCGATGCAAAAGCCCTGAATCATCGCGATTGTCGGTGTGGGGCAGGCCGTCAGCCGCCGGCTGTCCTCGCCGCTGACGGCCTCATAAAGGGCGTTACTCTCCCGCGACGACCGCACCTTTTCGAATTGCGAAATATCGGCGCCAGACACAAAGGCCTGGTCACCCGCCCCCTTCAGCACGATGACACGCACCGCCGGATCTTGCTCGAAGCGGTCAAGGATTGCGGGAATGGCCTCCCACATGTCCAACGACACGGCATTGCGGCGCGCCAGCTTGTTAAAGGTCATCCAGCCGATAGGCCCGTCGATCTCGGCCACCATGTTGTCCGTTGCCAACGGGATTGCGATCATCCTGCGTCTCCTTCAGGGCCGGGAATTGGGGCGATCCGGCCAGGGTCGATCTCCATCCAGACGTCCTCCGCGACCGCGTGCATCTGGTTGGGCGGGGTGCTGACCCTGACACGCAGATCCGAACCGGCCGGACGGATGACGTACTCCCAGTATTCGCCCAGGTAGGCCCGTTCCTCAATCGTGCCGGCGACCCACCAGGTACGGCCCCGGTCGGCCGGCGGCGCGGCATGCAGGAGGATGGTCTGCGGCCGGACAGAGAAGCTGGCGCCAAGCGCGTCGCCAATTGGCGCGCTGCCGGCCGGGACATCGAAGCCCGGAAAGACGATCCGGTTGCCGTCGCGCTTGCCATCCAGCAAATTCGTTCGCCCGATGAAGCCTGCCACAAACCGGGTCTTCGGCCGCCGATACAGCGAAACAGGGTCATCGACCTGCTCGATCCTGCCGCGATTCATCACCACGATTCGATCGCTGGTCACCATCGCCTCTGACTGGTCATGGGTGACATAGACCGTGGTGATCTTGAACGCGTCGTGCAGCCGCCTGATCTCGCCGCGCATTTCTTCTCGCAGGTTGGCGTCCAGATTGGACAACGGCTCATCCAGCAACAGCACTTCGGGTTCGATCACAATAGCTCTGGCCAGGGCGACGCGTTGCTGCTGACCTCCCGACAGTTCGGCAGGGTAGCGATCTTTCAGATGCCGAAGCTGCACGGTGTCCAGGATGCGATTGACCCGTTCCGTCACATCGGCTGACGAGATTTTTCGCAATTTCAGTCCGAACGCCACGTTCTGACCAACCGTCATATTCGGCCAAATCGCATAGCTCTGGAAAATCATCGACATACCGCGCCGTTCTGGCGGCACGACGCTGGTCGGCGACGAAATGGTAACCCCGTTCACCTCAATCCGGCCAGCGGTTGGCTTCATAAAGCCGGCGAGCATCCGCAACGTCGTCGTCTTGCCGCAGCCGGATGGACCCAGCAGCGAGACAAACTCTCCGGACCTCAGCGACAGCGAGACATCCTCGACAGCCGGGATGCGCCCGTAGCTCTTGCCCAGGCCCACAAGTTTCAGTTTGCTGTCGGTCATTGTTTCTCTCGGCGCAGCATGAAGTCTCGGCCCAGCAGCGCGGTGGCGAGACCGACAATAATCAGGGTGGCGGCCAGCAACAGGAAACCTAAAGCGGCGAGGTTTTCAAAGTTACCCTCCTCGCTCATGTCCATCAGCATCACCGACATCGTGCGGGTTTTCGGCCCATACAGGAACATCGCCGTGGATAGTTCCCGAGTGGCGGGAATGAACACCAGCAGCCACGCGCCGATCAGGTTCCGCTTCATCAGCGGCGCGATAATCTTGCGGATCGCGTGCAGCCGTCCGCCGCCCAGGATTCGCACCGCTTCTTCCATCTCGGGATTGATCGCCCTGATCGCCGCGTCGGCGTTGGCAAAACCAATGGGCAGGAACCGGGTCGCGAAGGCCAGGATCAGGATCGTGGCGGTGCCGTACAGCGCGAACGGCGGCGGCGCATAGGCGGCATAGAACGCGATCGCGAGCACGATTCCCGGCACAACAAACGGCGCCATGCACAGGAAACTCAACACCCCAGCGAACGGCAGCAATCGGCGGCTGGCAATGTAGGCGATGGACAGTCCGAGCACGATGGCGATGGAGGCGGCGGCGGCGGCATAGGTGAAGCTGTTGAGGACCGATCGGGCTGCGGTGTCGTGCTCGAACAGCAAATAGGTAAAATTGTGCAGGGTGATGTTGTCCGGGGTGAAGCCGCGTCCCCAGGCCTTCGACAACGCGGCCTGACCCAGCACTATATAAGGTAGAAGGACTGACAGAGTGAGGATGAACATGGCGTAGCCAAACATGACCCAGCGCCAGGGTCCGATCTCCATCACCCGCCGCTCGCCGCCCTTGCCGGTCAACGCAACGAAGCCGCGTCGCCGCACCAATTGGCGTTGCAATCCGAACATGACGACGGTGATCAGCAACAGCGGCACTGCATACGCCGCGGCGACCTCGGCCCGGATCGGCTGGCTGAAGAATTGCAGCAACTGAGTCGTGACAACGTTAAAGCGCGCCGGGATCGCGATCAGCGCGGGGGAGCCAAACAGCGCGATCGCTTCCAGGAACGTGACGATCGCTCCGCCGAGGATCGCGGGCAGTGCCATCGGCAAGGTCACCCGCAGCGTGGTGCGGACGATGCCGGCGCCCAGGATGTTGGCGGCGTCCTCCATTTCCGACGAAACCAGATCAAGCGCGGCGGAAGTGAAGATGAACAGATAGGGAAACGAATAGATCGCGATGTTGAAGGTCAGGCCTTCGAACGAATAGATGTTAAACAGCCCCTCATGCGCGCCGGTCAGCGACATCCACACCCGGTTCAGCCAGCCGGAATTTGGCCCCGCCAGCAAAATCCAGCCGATCGCGCCGAGATACGGCGGCGTGACGAACGCGCCCAGCACAAGGAATCGAATCAGCCCCTTGCACGGCATGTCGGTACGTGACACCGCCCAGGCGATCGGTACCGCGAATAACAGACACAGCACTGTCACGCCAAGGCCCAACCGCAGGGAGTTCAGCATCGCGGTGATGTATCGAGGCTTCGAAAACGCTGCGACATAGTTCATCAGCGTGTAAGCGCCGGTGTCCCCGTCCTGCAGGCTGGTCTGCACCAGGCGGAACAACGGATTGACCACCAGGACGACAAGCGCGGCCGCCAGCACGACCCACAAAATGATCAGGGGATCGAACGGCAATGATGACCGGCGGATTTTCGGCAAGGTTACGCTCAAAGGTTTATCCCCGGACGTATGGTTGGGGTCGCGTGTTGCGGCATTTTTTCCTCCACCTTGACGTTAGGCGAGCCGGCGATGTTTGGCCAGTGCCGCGGACGGCGCAGGTTTTGCTATGTCCCGAATGTATCCCGCCACTGCTCGATCACGATCGGCACTCCGGTTCGAATTTCATCCACCGTCAGTGGAATAATTTTCTGCTCGGCCAGCGGCGGCATACCCGGCCGGGGTGCGATTCCCTCCAGGATCGGTTCGCTGCCATCGGCCGTGATCGCCCGCGCGTACTCCGGACTGAGCATCCATTCCATGAACAACTTCGCCGCGTTCGGATGCGGAGCATGCGCCGGAATGCCTGACGGAGTCACGCACAGCACCAAGCCATCCGATGGATGTACGATCCCGATCGGATTACCCTTGTCAGCCGAGGCATAGGAATTGTTCGCCGAACCGACCCCGACCAGACACTCCCCGGCGTTAATCATGGTCATTGGATCGACAGCCGAACGCCCGACCCGCGGATTGTTCAGAGCGAGTTTCTCGAAGAAGTCCCACCCGTGCACTTTCTTGACGCCAAGAGCCCAGGTGCCGGTGCAGCCACTGAATGCGGGATGGCCGGTCGCGACCCGGCCTTTCCAGCGCGGGTCCAACAGGTCGGTCCAGGCCTTCGGTGCATCCTCAGGCGTCACCTTGTCCTTGTTATAGACAAGGAAATAACGCGACGCGTTGGTGATGTAGGAAAATCCGGGGTCCGACAGGGCCTTGAACGCCGGCAGCAGGGCATCCGCGTTGGCGGGTGTGTATTCCGTCAGTTCGTGCCGGTCCTTCAACGTCGGCAAGTGGGAGATATCGGTGGCGCTGAAGATGTCGCATTGCGGTGTGTGATTCTTGATATCCAACAGCAGCCTCTGGAACGCCACTTGCCCGGTGGTCCGAATCACGCCGACATTCACCCCCGGGTAGCTCCTGGAAAAGGATCGGCCCAGATTTTCGGCGGTCTGCGCGTCCACCTGCGCGATGTACCAGGTCAGAGTGCCCTCTTCGTGCGCGGCCGCTATTAATGCGGGATTCTCGGCAGCGGCCTGTGCCAGACCCGGAAGGCCGGCAAAAGCGAACAGCCCGGCCCCGGCATGGCGGCGTGTGATTGTGTGAGACATGCGTTTCCTCCAGATCGAAGGTTACGCATGCTTGTCGTTATCGCTCAACTCCGGCGGCGGTTTGGTGACGGTCCAGATGGCGCACACCGGCCGCCCAACCGCCAAGGGGCGCCTCGAAGAGAGAACCCGCCGTCATCCCCCGAACGTATCCCGCCATTGCTCGATAATCTCCGGCACACCTTTGGCGATCTCTGCCACCGTCAGGGACAGCACCGGCACCTGATCCAGCGGCTTCTGGCCGGACGTCAGTGTCAGCCCGGGATGCACCGGGTCACCATGGTTGGCGACCGACAGTTTTCCAAAATCGTCGCTCATCAGCCATTCCATGAACAACCGGGCGGCGTTCGGGTGCGGGGCACTGGCCATGACCGAGGTCGGACCGAGGCACAGGGTCGAACCGTCGGTGGGGTACACCGGCATAATCGGATTGCCCTTATCCACCTGCTGGAACGCCGTGTTGCCAGGGGCGGGACCGACCAGGCACTCACCCGCGTTAATCAGCGTGACGGGATCGTTGCCGGACCGGCCAATACGCGGGTTATTTTTGGCGAGTTTCTCGAAATACTCCCAGCCGTACACTTTCTTCAGCGCCAGGACCCAAATCCCGGTGCAACCGCTGAATGCCGGGTGGCCGGTGGCAACACGGCCTTTCCAACGCGGGTCGAGCAGGTCGGTCCAGGTCTTCGGTGCATCCGCCGGCTTCACCTGCAGGCTGTTGTAGATCAACAGATGCGCCGTCGCGCTGGATGGATACATGAAGCCCGGATCGGTGACCGCCTGGAACGCCGGCATCAGCGTCGCGGCGCCGGCTGGGACGTAGTCCGCCAATGCCCCGCGCTTTTTCAACGCCGGATATTGCGAGGTATCGGTTGAACTGAAGACATCGCATTGCGGGGCATTGTTCTTCAGATCCTGCAACAGGCGCTCATAGGCGACCTGACCCGTCGTGCGAATCACTGAAACCGACACGCCGGGAAATTGTGCGGAGAAGACCCGGCCCATCGCCTCGGCGGTTTGGGTGTCCACCTGGGCGATATACCAGGTGACGGAGCCTTCCTCGCGCGCGCCCGCGATCAGTTCGGGCGTGATTCCAGCGGCGCGGGCGCGAAACGGGGTGGCGGCGGTCAAGGCACCGAGGCCAGCCAGCACGGAGCGTCGTTTGATTATCGTCATGATTAATCCTCAGTTGCCAAATGTGTCACGCCACTGCTCGATCGCCTCGGGAAGCTCCCGGGCAATCTCGGCAGCGGTGAGGGAGATCGTTTTGATGTCGCTGATCTGCTTCAACCCCGGCAGCGGTTCGGCATCGGCGCGCACCGGTTCCAGCGACCAATCACGGCAGGCTTCGGCATAGTCGCGGCTGAGCAACCATTCCATGAACAGGCGCGCTGCATTGGGATGCGGAGCGGCGGCGGTGATGGCCGAAGGACCGACGGTCAGGACAGTGCCGTCCTCGGGATACACAATTGCGATCGGATTGCCGCGCGCGATGTTCACCGCCGAGGTACTGGCCGGCCCTGTGCCGACGCGGCATTCCCCCGCGTTCAACAACGCTAGCGGATCATTACCCGACCGGCCGATACGCGGATTGTTGGCGGCGAGTCTTTCGAAATAGCTCCAGCCGTACAAGTGACGCATTGCCAGCACCCATTGGCCAAAATAGCCGCTGAAGGCCGGGTGGGCGATCCCAACCCGGCGATCAAATTGGGGATCGAGCAGATCGGTGCACCGCCGGGGGATATCGGCGCCGGTGACGGTTTTCGTATTGTAGATCACGATCTGAAGGGACCCGGTCGTCGGGTAGTAGAAGCCTTTTTCCCCCAGGCCCTGATATGGTCTGGCCAGTTCGGCGGCGTTTACCGGTTCGTAGCGCGCCAGGGCGTTGCGTTTGATCAGCGCGGGATACTGGGAAATGTCGGTGGAACTGAACACGTCGCAGGTCGGCGTGTTATTTTTCAATTCCTGCTGTAGGCGTTCATAGGCGACCTGTCCGGTGGTCCGGAACACTGAAACCGAGACGCCCGGATATAGCTTGGTAAAGCGGCGGCCCATGGATTCGGCGGCCTCACCGCTCATTTGCGCAACGTACCAATTGACGCTGCCCTCGGCTCGGGCTGCAGTTTCGAGGTCCGCGCGCGCCGGGCGGCTGGCGAGCGTAGCGGCGACTCCGAGACCAATCGCTCGGCGCGTCATGACAGGCATTGTCTCTCTCCCCGCTTTGCCGGTTACGCTACGGCAATGCGGGAGGAATGGGAACGGTGCCTAGAGCAGGAAGAGCGCCATCCCGGTCAGCAGCACAATCATGAAGATCACGCTTCCTGTGGTGACGCTGGTGAAGCTGTGCCACAGCTTTTCGCGATCGGCGGTCAGGGCCTCGATGGTTTCGGGTCCGGTGTAACGAGCAGTGCCGTGGCTGGCCATGATATCCCTCAGGCGATAAGAATGTTTCGCCACCTTTTATGACACGCAGCCGCAGGCCGGCAAGTGGTCAGCGTTTGATGACCAGACCCTGCCCGGTGGGGAGCGGCATAACGCGGTATCCCCTCGCCTCAAACCACGGGTCTTCGGTGAGCTTTTGGCGGCGATAGGCCATCGCCCATTCATAATCGTCCAGGATGATGATGCCGCCGGGGACGACGCGGTCAAATAACACCTCGAGCGCCGCGATCTCGGCCGTGGCCTGGTTTAGGTCGATGTGCAGATAGCTGATGCGTTCGGGCGATTGACCGGCGAATACGGCGGGGATCTCACCCTGGACGATGTTCACCTGTTTGTAGTCGGCAAATTTGGTTCGGATCACGTTGGCGAGGCCTGGGCCGTGGTCGGCCATGGAATGGTGTTCCATGTCAGGGCTGTGCTCGAACAGATCGTAGCCCCAGAAGATGCGCGGGAATTCCATGCCGCCGAGGTAATCGACCACGGTCTTGATGCCGACGCCGCGGTAACAGCCGCATTCGACGAAATCACCTTCCAGATGTACGGCGTGGTAGGCGGCGCAGGCCAGCACATAGCGGCGCCAGACGATTGCGATGTCGGAATCCGAATCGGAATTGCCCTTCCAGGCGGTGACGAAAGGGCCATCCTCGAACATCGAGTTGTTACGGCCCCACGTCAGAAAATTGTCGGCGAAGTGGAAGCCGGGCTGCACGCGTTCGGTGACTGCCCTGGCCAGGGCGGTAACGGTTTCCCGGTCGGTGGAGCCCCAAAACACGGGGAAGAAGAAATTCTGTAGAGTACCCGATTCGGGTGTCGTCAGGACGGGGAGGTTCATGGTGTGCCTCGCTGCGGTCGAATGACCGTTCGCGGGTGAGTTTGGCAGGAAATGGTTAACGAATGGTTAACGAGGCTACCGCGTAAAGTGCCGCCTCTTCCGTGTGGCTTGAAACGCTCGGTATCAATGATGCCGGCTGCTCCGGCTCGCTGGCCGCCAGATCGCACAGATCAGGGTGCAACGCTCAATTCAACGACAGGGGGCCATACTTGTCAGCGTCAATCGCCGAACCGGGAAACACTGGACCGAAACGTGACATACAATAACGAAAGGTCCGGTCAGGTCGGCGCGACCACTAGGTTTTCGGGTCGGGCCGCCGCTCGATCCGCTCCAGCCGAACCTCGATCCGATCAATGCGCAGCGACTGGTTGGCAAAATCGCCATGCAACAGCGCAACTTGAGCTTCGAGCAAGGTCACGCGCCGCTTAAGGTCGGCGACGTCATCGGCCAACCGATCAAGTTTCACATGCACGAGCTCAAGCTGCACGCGCACGACGTCAAGAGCGCTCTTGTTGGGGTCATCGCTCATGCGGGCACCTTAGCAGACCACTGATTACACAGACAGAGTGGGATATTATTCGGTTGACCCGACAATGGGACCCTCTGCCGCGACCCCTGTTCGAGCGTATCCGCACCGGCCTGCCCTGCACAAGGCAAGGGGCGGAAAGCGATGGAGAATTCTAAGCTGTCCGCCCTCGCCAAGGCAACGGATTGGCCAAACCAGCCCCCGCCTCCGGCAAATCCATCGGCACACCCGCCGCAAACGCGGCCAAAGCCGCCGGATACAGCCCATGCTCCTGCCGCAGCACTCGTGCGGCCAAGACGTCCTCGGTATCCCCCGGCAACACCGGCACCGCCGCCTGCGCCAGGATCGGGCCGGAATCCACCGCCAAAGTCACCAGATGCACCGTACAGCCGTGCAACTTCACACCCGCCGCCAGCGCCCGCGCGTGTGTATCCAACCCCGGAAACGACGGCAGCAAGCTTGGGTGAATGTTCAGCATCCGCCCCGCCCATGCATCCACCAGCGTCGGAGTCAGAAGCCGCATATAGCCTGCGAGGCACACGATCTCGATCCCCGCCGCCCGCAGCACAGCATCGACCGCCGCCTCATGCGCTGCCCGATCGCGTCCAAAGGCGCGGTGGTCGATCGCCTCGGCGCGAATACCGGCGGCGCGCGCCGTCGTCAGTCCGGTGGCGTCCGGATTATTCGCTAGCACCAACACGATCTCCGCCGGGAACGCCGGATCGCGCGCGGCCGCGAGCAGCGCCTCCATGTTGGAGCCGCGGCCGCTGATCAGAACGGCGGTGCGGCGCCTCACGCCAGCCAGCCGGCCGGCGGGTCCAGACGCACCGATGCCGGACCATCGGCGGCTTCGATCGTGCCGATATGGCTGACGGTTTCGCCTTCCGCTTCCAGCACGCGGATCGCCGCGGCGGCATCCGACACCACCACCGCCATGCCGACGCCGCAATTGAACACCCGCAGCATTTCCGTTGCCGCGACTCCGCCGGTGCGTGCCAACCAGGCGAAAACCGGAGGCACCGGCCAACCCGTCGTCAACGCGGCGGAAAACCCATCCGGCAACACACGCGGCAGGTTGCCAGGCAATCCGCCGCCAGTGATATGAGCCGCCGCCTTCAACAGCCCGGCCTTGTGCAATGCGAGCATCGACCGGACGTAAATCCGGGTCGGCGTCATTAACGCCTCACCCAAATTTTGCTCGGGCGCGAACGGGGCTGGGTCTGTCCACCTCAGCCCGCTGGTTTCGACAATTCGACGAACCAGTGAAAATCCGTTGGAATGTACACCGACGCTGGCCAACCCCAGGATCGCATCGCCCGTAACGATCGGGCGCGGCAGCAGATTGCCCCGCTCTGCCGCACCGACCGAAAACCCGGCCAGATCGTAGTCGCCCTCGGCATACATGCCTGGCATTTCCGCCGTTTCGCCGCCCACCAGGGCGCAGCCGGCCTCATGGCAGCCGCTGGCGATGCCGGCGATGACCGACCGAGCCTGCTCAACGGATAGTTTGCCGGTAGCGAAATAATCCAGGAAGAACAGCGGTTCGGCGCCCTGTACGACCAAATCGTTGACACACATCGCCACCAGATCAATGCCGACGGTGTTGTGCAGCCCGGTCTCGATCGCGATCTTCAACTTCGTGCCGACGCCATCTGTCGTCGACACCAGCACCGGATCGGTAAACCCCGCCGCCTTCAGATCGAACAGCGCGCCGAAACCGCCCAGGCCGCCCATGACCCCGCGCCGGTTGGTCGCCTTCGCCAACGGCTTGATCATCTCCACCAGCGCATCGCCAGCCTCAATATCAACTCCGGCAGTACGGTAATCGAGCCCGGTGCCGGGCTGTGGCGCCGTATGCGCGCCTTGGTGATCCGCACTGGTCATGGCAAACCTCTATAACCTTCGCCGTTGGGTGAATGGAGGCTGACACAAACCATGGGCAGGCCACCGATTGCAATCCACCGGATAGAGGCCACCACGCATGCCTGATGGTTCTCCGGAGAAACCGCCGCCATCCGCGCCCCTGGTAAACCTGCCGAATATCATCACTTTCGGCCGGTTATGCGCCGTGCCGCTGGCGTTCTACCTAGTTCTGGAGCACCGGATGGACGAGGCTTTTGGTCTCTTCGTCATCGCCGGCCTGTCCGACGCCCTGGACGGTTATCTCGCCCGCCGATACGGCGGCAACGCGGTCGGCGCCCTGATGGACCCGGTCGCCGACAAGGCGCTGCTGGTCACGATGTACATCACCCTGGCCTCGGTCGGCGTGATACCGGTCTGGCTCGCGATCCTGGTCGTGTTCCGTGATCTTCTGATCGTGGGAGGAGTTGTCGTGCTGGCTGTTTTGGGCCATTCGGTGACGATCAGGCCTTTGTACATCTCGAAGCTGAATACGGTCGCGCAGATCTTGCTGATTGGCGTTAGCCTGCTACAGGGCGGGTTCGGATTCGGCATTCCGGTCCTGCAAGACGTGCTAACCTGGTGCGCGGCAGTGACAACCTTGGCGTCCGGCGGGGCTTATGTATGGAACACGGCGCGCGGTGAATGAAGCGGCAACCGATTTGCCGGTAGCAAACCAGGAGCGGGTCGTCGTGCCCGCTCCGTTGGAGACTGCTGTCACCCCAGCGGCAGCGCCCGGCTTTCACGCCACGAGGACGCAGCGCTTCGCGTTGATCATCAGCCTGCTGGTCGTCGCTTGGCTGGCGCTGACGCTTTTCGCCTCGATCCTCGCCCCGTTTGTCGCGGCGGCGGTCCTAGCCTACGGACTTGACCCACCAACGACACGCCTGACCCGTTTGGGCTTGCCCCGCGGCGCCGCCGCATTGCTGATGATCCTGGCTGTACTGGCCGGTGTCCTGCTGTTTGCCTTACTATTGTATCCGCTGGTGATCGTGCAGATCGGCCTGCTGGTGAATCGCATCCCGCAATACGCCACGCTGATGCAGGGGTGGGCTCGGGAGGTGCTGACTCACCTGCAAGAAAATTTCGGTCCCGACGTGGTGAACGACAAATTGCGGGACCTGGTCAGCGGCCAGGCCGCGTCGATGCTGAGCATCCTGCTGTCCACCGTGACCGGCGTCATCGGCAGCGGTTTCGCGATCTTCAACGTGCTATCCCTGGCGGTCGTCACCCCGGTCGTTGGTTTCTACTTGTTAAGGGACTGGCCGACCCTGGTGCGAATGATTGATTCTTGGTTGCCATACCGGTATCGCAACGTTATTCGCGCCCAGGCGAAGGAAGTCGATCGTATCTTGTCCGCCTGGGTGCGAGGCCAGGCTCTGTGCTGCCTGCTGCTGGCGCTGTATTATGCCGCCAGTCTGACCACGGCCGGTCTCGATCTGGGATTGATCGTCGGGTTGATGGCCGGTTTGCTGTCATTTATTCCTTATGTCGGATCCATTACGGGCGGCGTCACAGCGCTCGGATTGGCATTGGCACAGTTCCCGCATTGGCGGGGCGTGGTGGTTATCGGGGGAATCCTGGTGGTCGGCCAGATTTTGGAGGGCTACGTGATCTACCCTCGCTTCCTGGGCGACCGAGTGGAACTCCCCGCGGTTTGGGTGATTTTTGCATTGTTTGCCGGCGGTGCGGCATTCGGCTTTCTCGGCGTGATGCTGGCTGTGCCGGTGGCGGCAACAATCGGCGTGCTGGCGCGGTTTTGGCTGCGCCGGTATTTAGACAGCCCGCTCTATCTCGATCCGCCCTCCGCTTGACCGGATTTTCCGCAATCGACGATGCCCCGTTCGACTATCGGCAATTGTTGCTGCCGTTTCCGCACGCGCCCGGCTACGATTCCCGCGATTTTTTGCCGGCCGAATCGAATTTCGAGGCGCTGGCGTGGCTGGAAACCGCGTGGCCCGACAATCGGCTGCTGCTATGGGGGCCGGACGGCTGCGGTAAATCGCATCTGCTGCATATCTGGGCTGAGCGAACCGGCGCGAAAATCCTGAGTGGTCCGATGCTACAGGACCTGGATGAGCTTCCACAAAGCGGCGGCCTTGCATTGGACGACGCCGACACCGTCGGTTCCGAATCGCTCCTTTTGCACGCGCTCAACACGGCCCGCGATCGTGACCTGCGGCTATTGCTCGCGGCCCGTTCAGCCCCATCGCGCTGGCCGGTTCGTCTCCCCGACCTGACGAGTCGGCTACGCGCCATTGCCGCGGTGGAAATCAGGCCACCCAGCGACGATCTGCTGGCGGCGGTGTTAATGCGGCTGTTGTCGGATCGGCAACTGAGCGTCGCGCAAGCAGTTCAGGATTGGCTATTGACCCGGCTGCCCCGATCACCTGCCGCCTTGCTACAGGCTGTCGTTCAGTTGGATAAAGCCAGCCTGTCCACGGGAAAGGCGATCACCCGTTCTCTCGCAGCCAGGGTGCTGTTAGAACCGGGTTCGTCCGGCGATGCGTCCGGTAGCTTGTCCATACCGGCGATCGACCTCTCCTCCCAAACGCGCGGCTTCCTATGAGATGCCGGCGTGGTCACATGAAGGAACCGCATCCATGGTGCAAAAGGCCGACACGACGGCGCTATTGGAGCCGGTGAACCGGTCCGGCGCAAAGCCGGTTGTCACCAGGCCGGCCAACCCCAAACCAAGCGGCGCCAGGACATTGGCGGCGCGGCCCGTCAAAGAAAAACCCCTGGTGCCGGTGGCGCCATCGGTCCATCTCGACAGCCCGGAGCGGTTTATCAACCGCGAACTATCGTGGCTCGATTTCAATCATCGCGTTCTGGAAGAGGCTGAAAACTCCCGTCATCCGCTGCTGGAGCGACTGCGCTTTTTGTCAATCAGCGCCTCTAACCTGGATGAGTTCTATTCGGTGCGCGTTGCCGCGCTGATCGGGCAGGCTAAGGCCGGGGCAACGCTGGTGTCCGCGGATGGGCGCACCGCGGCGCAACAACTGACGGCTATCAAACAGCGCGCCGAACAACTTCTGGCCGACCAGCAGCGTATTTTGGGCGAACTTCTCGACCTTTTGCGCAATGCCGGTGTCGCGCTTTGCGGCACCGGCATTCTGTCGGATGACGACAAATCCTGGCTGGATGCGTGGTTCATGGAGCGGGTGTTCCCGGTCGTGACGCCGCTGGCCGTCGATCCGGCACACCCGTTCCCCTTCATCTCCAACTTCGGCTTGGTCCTGGCGCTGCATTTGGTGCGGGTAGAGGATGGACAGGCCATGCGCGGTCTGCTGCCGCTGCCGAGCCAGGTCGAACGTTTCGTTCGCCTGCCTCCCGGCCAGCCCGGCGGGCCGGTGCGCTTTATTCTGCTCGACGACCTGGTCGTGCTTTTTCTGGACCGGATATTTCCCGGCTTCCGACTGACCGGCCACGGGTTGTTCCGGGTCATTCGCGACACCGACGTCGAATTTGAGGAGGAGGCCGAGGATCTGGTGCGGTCGTACGAAACCGCGCTAAAGCGCCGCCGGCGCGGCGTGGCGATCCATGTGGAATTTGCTGCCGGCATGCCCCCGGAGTTGCGCGAACTGGTCATCGACGAACTGGACGCCGCGCCGGATGAGATCCACGATGACCAGCGCCTGTTGGGTTTGGCCGACATGAAGCAGATGATCGTCGATGACCGCCACGACCTGCTGTTCGCGCCCTACACGGCGCGTTTTCCCGAACGAATCCGCGATTTCGGCGGCGACTGTTTCGCCGCGATTCGCGCCAAGGACATCATTGTCCATCACCCGTACGAAAGCTTCGACGTCGTCGTGCAGTTCCTGCGCCAAGCCGCACAAGACCCGGCGGTAATCGCAATCAAACAAACTCTGTATCGCACCAGCCGTGACAGCACCATCGTCAACGCCCTGATCGAGGCGGCCGAGGCGGGTAAATCGGTGACCGCCATGGTCGAATTGCGAGCCCGTTTTGACGAAGAAGCCAACATCCGACTGTCCCGGCGCATGGAGGCAGCAGGCGTCCAGGTCGTTTACGGGTTCACCGGATTGAAGACCCACGCCAAATTATCGCTCGTGGTACGGCGGGAGGCCGGGGCAATCCGGTCCTACGCCCATTTCGGCACCGGAAATTATCATCCCATCACCGCCCGTATTTACACTGACCTGAGTTTCTTTACCACCGACCCCGCCCTGACCCGGGATTCGGCCCGCTTGTTCAACTTCATGACCGGATATGCTCGTCCGGAAATCATGGAGGAACTTGGGTTCAGTCCGCTGACCACCCGCACGAAGCTGCTGGCACTGATCCATGCGGAAGTGGCTTTCGCACGCGAGGGGCTGCCCGCCACCATCTGGCTTAAGATGAACAGTCTGACGGATGTGGAACTGATCGATGCCTTGTACAAGGCCTCCAACGCGGGCGTAAAGGTGATGGCGGTCATTCGCGGCATTTGCTGTCTGCGCCCCGGCGTTCCGGGTCTGTCGGAGAACATCCGGGTCAAATCGATTGTCGGGCGCTTCCTCGAACACGGCCGGATTTATGCCTTCGGCAATGGCCACAAACTGCCAAGCCGTTACGCCCTCGTGTTTATCAGTTCGGCCGACTGGATGGAGCGCAACATGGATTGGCGCGTTGAAACCCTGGTGCCGATCCACAACCCTACCGTCCACGCACAGGTGCTGGACCAGATCATGGTGATCAATCTGAAAGACTCGTTGCAATCCTGGGAACTCAATGCTGATGGTGCCTGGACCCGTGTCGCGCCCGGGAACAAACCCCTGTCGGCGCATGAATATTTCATGACCAACCCATCCCTCTCGGGCCGCGGTTCGGCGCTGCATGGACCGGTGGTGGCGTCCCCCGTGGGCCTTCCACGGCGGCAGGACAGGGTGACGCAGGACTGAATGATGCCCTTCGCCCCGCCTCTCTCGCTGCCGCGATGCGGCGTCGTCGATCTTGGATCGAACTCTGTCCGGCTTGTGGTTTATGAGGGCCATACTCGGAATCCGATGCCTATATTTAACGAGAAGGCGGTGCTCCGGCTCGGCCGGGGGCTTCAAACCACCGGTCGTCTGAACGAGGACGGGATGGCCCAGGCGCTGACCGTGATGCATCGCTACCACGCTGTGGCACGCGCGATGGATGCCCAGCCATTCGAAGTGCTGGCCACCGCCGCGGTGCGCGACGCCAGCAACGGCCCGGCGTTCGTGACCTCTTTGCGGGAGCGATTGCCTGGTGTCCCGATCCATATTTTGTCGGGTCTGGAGGAAGCCGCGTTTGCTTCCGAGGGCATGTTGTGCGGCATTCCCGCGGCGGATGGCGTGCTGGCCGATATCGGCGGCGGATCGCTGGAAGTCGTGCGGCTGGTCGATGGTCGCCGCGGGTCGTCGCAATCTCTCCCTTTGGGCGTCATCCGCCTGGCCGAGCATTCCGGCGGCGATCCGATGCGGGCTCGGATTATTGCTGAACAGGAGCTACTGTCGGTGCCGTGGCTCGCTGAAGGCGCGGGCCGCGATTTGTACCTGGTCGGAGGCGCATGGCGAGCGCTGGCGCGCATCCATATGGCACAAACCAGTTACCCGCTATCCATGGTACATCATTACACTATCGGCCGCGACGAAGCTTGGAATTTGGCAGGTTTGCTTTCCACCGCGACGCGAAAGGTCCTGGAACGATTACCAGGTGCGCCACGCCGGCGCATCGACGATTTGCCATTTGCGGCCGTTGCGCTCCGGCGCCTGTTGCGTGTGACAAATGTGCGCCGGGTGGTGTTCAGCGCCAGCGGGTTACGCGAAGGCTGGTTCATGCGGCGAATGCCGCGAGATATCCAAGATCAGGACCCGATGCTCAGTGCCGCCTGGGAAATGGCCGCCAGGCACGGCCGCGATCCATCCCTCCCCCCCGCGCTGGTCGCCTGGACGCAGCCACTGTTTCAAGGAGAGCCGGAAGGCTCTTTCCGCCTGCGGGAAGCCATGTGCTGGATGTCGGATATCGGCAGCCACGACCATCCGGAATTCCGCGCCGAACAGGCGTTCCTGCGGGTACTTCGGCAACCCGGTGTGGGCCTTGATCACCATGCTCGGGCCTATCTGGCACTCGCCGTGGCCCTTCGCTACGAAGCGGAATCCGATGCCGCGTTCCTGCGCCCGGCTCGCCTGTTGCTGGATGTCGAAACCGCCAACCGGGCCGAGGTTCTGGGGATCGCGCTTCGGCTGGCCTATACGTTATCCGCCGGAACGAAGGACCTGCTGGCCGGGACGCGTTTGCGGATCGAGGGATCGCGACTGGTTTTGCTCCTGCGCGAGAACAGCGGGGTATTTGCCGGCGAAAGCGTGATCCGGCGGTTGGAGCGGCTGGCTCAGGCATTGGGCCTGGAAGCCGCGGCCGAACTGGACCTGGCGACCGAGGCGGTATGATCCGTAAAGCACTTGCGCACGAGGTCGGTGGGGTGCGGGATGTCGTGCTGGCGGCGTATCAGCACTACGTCGCGGTGATCGGCACGCCGCCAGCGCCAATGACGGACGACTACGCGCAACGAATCGCGGCGGATCAGGTCTGGGTGTTACTGAATGGCACCGAGATCGCCGGCGTTCTGGTCCTGGAGGACAGGCCGGATTGTTTTTTACTTGACAACATTGCGGTTCGGCCAAATCGGCAGGGGTCAGGGTTCGGCCGCACTATGCTGGATTTCGCTGAAGCCGAAGCTATCAGATTGGGATGGAACGCGATCACCCTCTACACCAACGCGCTGATGACGCGGAACATCGCGATCTATTCCGCGCGGGGCTACGTTGAGCGAGAGCGCAAGATGGAGAAAGGCTTCGACCGGGTTTACATGGTGAAGTCTTTGACGCCCGCCGGATAACGGCTTCGATGCGGTATCCTCGATCGCATCGCCGGCTCTGATTTGTTCAGCTCAGATACCGCTGCCGGAGATGCGCCTGGAATGCCACCGGGTCCAGTTTACTGCCCGTGGCCTGTTCAAGGATCGTATTGAGATCGAGCCGGCTGCCGATCCCATGCACATGAATACGCAACCACGCCAACAACGGCGACAGGTCACCACGGCCCAACGCGACATCAATCCCCGCAACCTGTTGCCGCGCGGCCCGCATCAGTTGCGCGGCTGACATCGCACCCAGGGTGTAGCTGGGGAAGTAACCGAACGCACCATCATACCAATGGATGTCCTGCAGGCAACCTTGCGCATCATCCGGCGGCGTGATGCCCAACAGTGCGTGCAGACCGTCGTTCCAGGCCCCCGGCAAGTCGGCGACGGTCAGATCGCCGGTGACCATCGCCTGTTCCAGACGAAAGCGGAGAATGACATGCGCCGGATACGTCAGCTCGTCCGCGTCCACGCGGATAAATCCGCGCTCAACCCGCCGCCACAACCGTCCGAGGTTTTCCAGACGGTAGGGTTCATCCGAACCGCCGAAAGTCTCGTGCAAATGGCCGCCCATCCAACCCAGGAATGCATCGGATCGACAGGCCTGCATCTCGACGATCAGCGACTGGCTTTCATGGACCGCCATACCGGCGGCCTCACCAACCGGCTGGCGGGCGTAAGCCGACGGCAATCCTCGTTCGTAAAGGGCGTGACCCGTTTCATGCACGACAGCGAGGATCGCCGAGGTCACATCGTCCTCGACGTATCGTGTCGTGATCCGAACGTCAGTTGGTGTCCCGCCAGAGAAGGGGTGCGCCGACTGATCAAGCCGAGCGTGATCAAAATCCAGCCCGAGGCGTTGCGCGAGGTCCCGGCAGAATGCCTCTTGCACCCCGATGGGGAACGGTCCGGCGGGCAGAACGGCCAGCGGTTGACGCGCCTGGTAGGCCTCGACCTCGGGCAACGTGGACGCCAGAAAGTCTTCATAGGCAGCAAAAACCGGCGCTACGTCGTCGGCGCCGATACCGTGCTGATAGCCATCCATCAGCGCGTCATAGGGACTAAGCCCAAGTGCGCCCGACAGGGCGGCCGCGGCTTCACGGGTCAGGCGCAGCACCTCGGCGAGGTGGGGCTGAACCATACGGAAATCGGCGTTCTTGCGCGCGATCCGCCAAACCTTCTCGCAGTTCGAGTTCGCCTTGGCCTGCGCCTCGACCAAATCGGCCGGCAAGGCCTTGGCTCGGGCGTATGCATGCCGCATGAGCCGCAGGTTTGCAGCCTGCCATTCGTCTGATGTTTCGGCGACCGCCAGATCCGCCGCTACGTCAGGCGCCACCAGACGCTCATGACCCAACACTGCCAGCACCGCGAGTTGGTCGCCACGCGCCGCGCCGCCACCGGGCGGCATGACGGCGGCGGCGTCCCAGCCGAGCATCGAGGCACATTCGCCGATGGTGGAGATGAGCGCGAAGCGGGCGGTCAGGCGTTGGTAGGCGGAAGGGACGGTCATGAACGCAATGCCTTTCGGGTCCAAACGGCAAATATAGCGACCAAAGCCAGGGCGAGGCCGTACCACGTAATTACGTAGGCCAGATGATTGTTCGGCGGACGTGGCAGTTGCTGTGCCGGTTCGGGGAAGGCCCCCGGCTGTGACGGCCCCAGTGCGACCAGGACGAACGGTTCCGCGTTCGTGACGCCGACCGCCGCACCAACAGCCCGCGGGTCCAGCGTATAGAATTGACGTGCGGGAACGTCGTCAGCGGCACTGAACCAACTCGGCCGGTCTCCCTCCCGCACGTACCCCGAGACGGTCACAACGCCCGGCGGTTCGTCGAGTGAGACGTTGCGGGTTTGCGGCGCCCAACCGCGATTCACCATGATGGGTGGGGCATTGTCTCTGATCAGCGGGACAATCTGATAGGTACCCAAAGTGGGTCCGGTTCGCAGATCCCGCACTTCGGCACCAAATTGAGCGGCACGATCGAATTGAAACCGGCCGGTCGCGAAAACCTTGGCGAAAGGCTTGGGATCATGCGAGAGCGCGATTGGGGGAGAGGCCTCCGCTATCGCGATTGCGGCTATTACGTCCTCTTTCCAATGCAGTCTTTGAACCTGCCAAGTCCCAAGACCGATCAGAACAACCAGCATGGACAACGTACTGAGGCCGGGGAAGAGAACCCGGCGCCAGGGGGGTATCACAATCCCATCTCGTGGGGCCGGTGCCGGAAATGCGCGGCAACCAGCGCGGCTTTCATAGGGCGCATGATCAGCACCGCCAGCGGTGTGGTCACGATCGGCCACAGAACCGCATGCACCCATAGTGGCGGGGAGAAATGAAACTCGACCCAGAACGCCATTCCAACGACGAAAGCGCCCAGCACCATGATCAAGATCACGGCGCCGGCGTCACCGGTGTCAGACTGACCGAAACTCAGGCCGCATACCGGGCAAGCGGGCTGCAACGTGAGCAGCCCCTTGAACAACTTGCCTTTGCCACAGCGAGGGCAGCGACAACGAAGCGCCGCGTTGAAGATCGAAATTTGCGGCTCTGTTATATCCCGGTTTACCACGCTACCGGGCTACTCCGCGGCGATCTGGCCCGCGCCGTACCAGTAAATGCAGATGAACAGGAACAACCACACGACATCGACGAAGTGCCAATACCAGGCAGCCGCTTCGAAGCCGAAATGACGCTCGGGCGTGAACTGACCAGCCCGGGCGCGGAACCAGCATACCGCCAGGAAGCATGTTCCGACGATGACATGGAAGCCGTGGAAACCGGTGGCCAGGAAGAAGACCGACGAATAGACGCCACCACCGTTGAACGCGAACGGGGCGTTGGAATATTCGATCGCCTGGCACATGGTGAATGTCAGACCGAGCAGGACGGTCAGGCCAAGCCCGCGGACCAGCCCCTTACGATCGCCCTCCAACAGACAATGATGCGCCCAGGTCACCGTGGTGCCAGACAGCAACAGGATCATCGTGTTCAGCAGCGGCAGATGGAACGGATCGAACGTATGAACGTTCGACGGCGGCCATACGGTCTGGCCGTTGCCCTGGGTCTCCGGAAAGATCAGGAAGTTGAAATAGGACCAGAAGAAGCCAACGAAGAACATGACCTCACTGGCAATAAACAACGTCATTCCGTAGCGGAGGCCGAGGCGCACGATAACGCTGTGAGCGCCCGGAATGCTGGATTCCCGGAGGACGTCGCGCCACCAGAAAAACATGGTCGCCAGAACGGTGACGGTACCCAGAACAAGCACCACATAGTTTCCGTAGTGCGACGCCAGGACGATGCCGAACAGCGTCAAAAATGCGCCAAATGCACCGAGGATCGGCCATGGGCTCGGGTCGGGAAGATGATAAGGATGCTTTAAACCAGAACCCATCAGGACCGGTGCACCGTGTGCGTCGCTGCTCATGCCATACCCATCACAAGACCGCCGAGGAAACCGCCTCGACCCGGCTGCCGCATAATCGCCAAATCTCGACTGAGTTCAAGGGGGCGAGGCGACGTTCAATTCGCTTTTGACGTTTGCTGACGTTCCGTATCGGAGATTGCCCCGACATGTGGCCCGGCCGACGCCAGGGCGCCGGACTTCTCAGCGTCTTCCAGGGATCGGTAAAACGTATAGGACAGCGTGACCGTTTTTATATCAGCGGTGTTGGGGTCGGTGCGGATGGCCGGATCGACCCAGAAGCTGACCGGAAATTCCATGCTCTGATGAGCCGACAATGTCTGCTTGTTGAAGCAAAAACACGCCGTCTTATGGAAATATCTACCAACTTTTTCCGGCGTGACGTTGTAAAGCGCCATACCGGTAACAGATCGGCCGGATTGATTGGTCGCATGGTAAAAAGCGACCTGTTCATCGCCCAGGGTCGAGATGACCTCCCCCTGGTCGGGAGCAAAAATCCACGGCAGCCCGGAATTTGTGTCGGCGTTAAAACGCACGCGGATTGTCTGACCGGTACCCCCGGGCGCCGCGGCCAGCCCGATGTTCGGTGTTCCGGCGTAGCCCGTAGCAGCACAAAACAGTCGATACAGCGGGACCGCGGCAAACGACAAGGCCGTCATGCCGACGATCACAGTCACGACCGCCGTCGCCACGACCGCGTTGCGCGGACCGCTATTCATTTAGAAGTCGGCACTTAGAAGTGAGCCATCTTGACGATGGTGATTGCATAAAACAATCCGCACAGTCCGAACAGTACGAGCAAAATAGCCCAACTGCGTCCTCGGCGCCGTCGCGCTGACTCGGACGCGGGATCGGTAATCGGCGTGACTTTACTCATGTACTTATCCAACCAAACGATCGATCGCGAGCGCCCCGAACAATACGAACAGATACAGGACGGAGTATTTGAACGCGGCCTTTGCCGGCGCGTCGCCGGTCAGGCTGTTGCCTTGCTCGTCCTGCCGATCCGTGAACACCCGGTACACCCGTTCCAGGAACACCAACCCCAACACGCCAGCGGTGATTCCGTAAATCAGGCCGCTGAAGCCCATCAAATAGGGAACCAAGGTCAGCGGCACCAGAACCAACGTATAAAGGATAATCTGGCGACGGGTTTCCTTGGCCCCTGCCACCACTGGCAGCATCGGAACCCCGGCACGGCGATAATCCTCGTTCGCCCAGAGTGCCAACGACCAAAAATGCGGCGGCGTCCAGATGAAGATAATGCCGAACAGAACCAGCGGAATGAGATCGACCGACCCGGTGACTGCCGCCCATCCGATGACCGGAGGAAACGCGCCGGCGGCACCTCCAATGACGATATTCTGCGGAGTGCGGCGCTTGAGCCACATCGTATAGACAAAAACGTAAAAGCAGATCGAAAGCGCCAGGACCGCTGCTGCCGGAATATTCAGCGCCAACCCCATCACCAGCACCGAGCCGGCTGCCAGGGTTATGCCGAAGCCCAGCGCGGCACCGGGTTCGATACGTCCGGTGGGAATGGGGCGATTGCGGGTGCGATGCATGATCGCGTCGATGTCCCGGTCGTACCACATATTGATCGCACCGCACGCCCCGGCCGCGACCGCGATGCAGAGAATCGCGGTGAATGCCAGAACCGGATTTATGTGACCCGGCGCCACCAACAAACCGATCGCCCCGGAGAATACCACGAGCGACATAACCCGGGGTTTCAGCAGGGCAATCCAGTCGCGGTAATCCGCCTCCAGCGCAATTCCGCCGACCGAGGGGGGGCTACCCCCCTCTTCGCCTGCGAGCATCGATGGCATTGTGTCACTCATAGTGGCCAGGAGATCCGGGGTTGGCTAAGAAATCCGGGGCATTTCCAGATAGGTGTGGAATGCGGGCGGCGAGGTCTGGGTCCATTCCAGCGTGGTCGCACCCTCACCCCAGTAATTATCGGCGACCGGAACCTTCGACGTGAAGGTTCTGAAGCAGACATACAGGAACACCAGGAACGCGCAGCCGCTAATATACGAGCCGATCGACGACACATAGTTCCAACCGGCGAAGGCGGCCGGATAATCCGGGTAGCGGCGGGGCATGCCCGACAACCCGAGGAAGTGCTGCGGGAAGAACGTCAGATTGACGCCGATGAAGGTCATCCAGAAATGCACCTTGCCCCAGAACTCCGGGTACTGGCGGCCGGACATTTTGCCGATCCAGTAATAGAAGCCGGCAAAGATCGAGAACACGGCACCTAACGACAGAACGTAATGGAAATGCGCGATGACGTAGTAGGTGTTGTGGACCGCTTCGTCGATGCCGGCATTCGCCAGCACCACACCCGTGACGCCGCCGATGGTAAACAGGAACAGGAAGCCGATCGCCCAGAGCATCGGAGTCTTCAGCTCGATCGAGCCGCCCCACATCGTGGCGATCCAGGAGAAGATCTTGATGCCGGTCGGCACCGCGATCACCAGGGTCGCCATCATGAAGTAGGCGCGCGTGTCCACGTCGATACCGGACAGATACATGTGGTGAGCCCACACGACAAAGCCGACAACGCCGATGCCGACCATCGCATAGACCATGCCGAGGTAGCCAAAGATCGGTTTCTTGCTGAAAGTCGAGATCACATGGCTGATGATGCCGAAGCCCGGCAGGATCATGATGTAAACTTCCGGGTGTCCGAAGAACCAGAACAGATGCTGGAACAGCACCGGATCTCCGCCGCCCGTCGGGTCGAAGAAGGCCGTACCGAAGTTGCGGTCGCAGATCAGCATCGTGATCGCGCCGGCCAGAACGGGAACGGCCAGGACCAACAGGAACGCCGTGACAAGTTCTGACCAGATGAACAGCGGCATCTTGTGCAGGGTCATGCCGGGGGCGCGCATATTAAAGATGGTTACGATGAAGTTCATCGAACCGAGCAAGGAACTGATACCGGCGAGATGCAGCGCGAACAGCGTGCAATCCATGCCCATGCCGGACTCGTAGGTCGAGTTGGACAACGGCGGATACAGCGTCCAGCCGGAACCGGACTCACCCATGACCAAACCGATGCAGATCAACAGGAAGGCCGGTGGCAACAACCAGAAGCTGATGTTGTTCAGGCGGGGGAACGCCATATCCGGCGCGCCGATCATCAACGGAATGAACCAGTTGCCGAAGCCACCGATCAGCGCGGGCATAACGGAGAAGAAGATCATCAGCAGCCCGTGGCTGGTGATGATGGTGTTCCACTCCTGGCCCTCGGTGACGACATGGTTGTTCGGGAACTGAAGCTGCGCACGCATGATCTCGGACAGGATGCCGCCCAGAAGACCGCCGACTACCGCGAAGATCAGATAGAGCGTGCCGATATCTTTGTGATTGGTGCTGAAAAACCAGCGCGCCACGAAACCGGGCTTGCGATCGTGTCCATGGTCGTCATGCCCGTGTGCTGCATGGTCGTGCCCGTGACCCCGGGTGTCAGACGTCGTAGCCATCATATCTCTCCACTGATGTGCCGGCCGCTAAGCCGGCACCCGTTCCCGCCGAGACTATCGAAAGCCAAGTTCACCGCGAGGCGATCTTGGGAAGCTGGGCCGCTGAGGCCGATTTTTTGGTCTGCTCGACCCAGGCCTTGAAATCCGCATCCGAAATCGCTCGTACCGCGATCGGCATCCGGCTGTGATCCTGCCCACAGATCTGGTTGCACTCGCCGTAGAAGGTGCCGATCTGATCCGCTTGTAGCCAAGTTTCGATCGTCCGCCCCGGGATCGCGTAACGCTGCACGCCCAACGCGGGGATGAAGAACGAATGGATCACGTCGGTGCTGCTGGTCAGGATGCGAATTTTCTTACCCACGGGGATAACCATCTGGTTGTCCACATCAAGCAAGCGAAGTTGTCCGGGCTTGAGGTCCTCGTCATGGACATAGCGGCTCTCGATATCGACGTTACCCTGATCCGGATAAGCGTATTCCCAATACCACTGATGCGCAACGACCTTGATCGTCATGTCGGGATCGGGAGTCCGGTCCTGGTAGTAAATAAGGCGGAAGGACGGAATCGCGATCACCACCAGGATCAGCACCGGAATGACCGTCCAGGCGATCTCCAAAACCGTATTGTGGCTGGTTTGGCTCGGGATCGGGTTCCGCTTCGCATTGTAGCGAACCATAACCCAAATGAGCAGCGCACCCACGAACACGGTGATCACCGTAATGATCACAAGGACAAGAGTATGCAGTGATATGACCCGATCCTTAATCGGACCGTAGGAATGCTGCATACCCATTTCCCAAGGCTGTGGAGCACCCACAACGCCTTGGGCCCACGCAAACGGCGCGGCCGAAAGGCTGAAAACAATCCCAGCCACGACAGCCAGGAGCCTTTTTACAATCCACATCGATCGACCACCCCAACTCGCTCGCGGGCTGCCTGTCTTCGCTGACACGCAACGCCGCCTCTCCGCCGTTCGCCTACCGGACGCAACCGACAAGATCAAGGTGCCAGGACGAAAGATGGACTGGTTTTCGTCGCGCGCTGCCGCGAATTCAGCTTCGTGTGGGATTTCAGCGAGCCGTCTAAACCCGCAAACGCACCAGAGTGAAAATCCCGAACCTGGGCTCCGGCTCAATCTCGATCCGCGCGAGATCATCGGCCCCGAAGATTGCGTCCATCGCGAAATCGGGATGCCAGCCCAGTGCCCGTGAGGCGGGCGCCAACGCCCGTTCAACCCACCACCTGGGGCCTTTGGCCGCGGCAAAATGGTTGACCAGCAAAATATCTCCGCCCGGACGCACCAGACGGCGCATTTCCGCCAAGAGACGCTTGGGGTTCGGCACGACTGAAGCCACGAACATCGCGACCGCTATGTCGAAGGATGCGTCATCAAACGACGTTGCCTCGGCGTCCATCTCGTGGAGCGCCTGGACGTTGGTCAACGCGTCTTTGCGAGTACGCTCTCGTGCCTTACGCAGCATTTCCTTCGACAGGTCGATGCCGGTGATCCGCTTGTCGGAATTGTATCTCGGTAACGCCAGCCCGGTGCCGACACCAACCTCTAGCACATCTTTGCCGGGGAGACGATTGACCATGGACACGGCGCGCAACCGCGCCTTCGACGATATGCCGCCAAAAGCGGTGTCGTAAATTCCGGCCCAACGCCGATAAGCCTCGACAATCGAGGCATGATCAAGCGCCGCAATCGGCACGAACCCACCGGCAACCGATGGGTCCTGTTTCCGAAGCGTCTGATTCATCCGCTACAGAATCCTTTTACCAACCGCCGGTACACAAAATCACTCTCGCGTACGAACCCACGCGATCCAATAACGCCATAAATTGCTAGGCGTTGCAGCGCAAGCCGGTGGTTACCTAATTTGCGCTGTTGTCAGTTAATTGCGTTCAGTGTGTTGCTGAAGGCTCGCGGGTCGTCGTTGCAGCCTGGGCGCCGGGGCCAGCCAGGGTTCCGCCCGGCTTCGAGGCACTTTCCTCCATGGAGGCGTCCTCGGGTTCGGCCATGTTCTTCTTAAAGGATTTGATGCCCTTGGCGAAGTCACCCATCAGCCCACTGATCTTATTGCCGCCACCAAACAGCACAAGGATCACGGCCAGCACGACCAACCAATGCCAGATGCTGAAGCTACCCATACGTCCTCCAAAACCACTGTTAAAGCCCGCGTGCTTTTGACCAAGCCGGGGTAAAATATTCAGTCACTCGGATGGCCGAAGCTCACCGGCCTTCCACCTGTGACATGGCGCGAGTCGTAAGTCGATGCAAGCACCGTTTACCGGGCATTTCTCATTTTGGCTGGTGGCCTGACGACAGGCCATCGAACAGGGGGCGATAGCGCGCACGTGATGCCAGGGCCCTCCAGGTCGCCAAGATGCGCATGACCGCACTCCACGCCCGATCAGCCGCATTCGCGGTGGTCCGGCGGCAGTTATCGCGCTAGTTGGCCCAATTCTGATGCGGCAGGCGGTAAACCCAAACCAGTAACGGGCGCCAAAACCACACCTCTAGCCGCTAAGGTCCGCGACCAGGCGGCTGTACGCTGTAAGGTCACCGGCCGCGGCACAGAGACCAGCCCGAGCGCCGCACCGGAGTCTCTGGCCATTCGGATGAGCATCTCTAATCGGTCATCCAAGGTCGTCGGATCCGATCCATCGTCGTCGAGCACAATATCGATCGAACGTGTCGAGGACCGCGCGGGACTCTGCCGGCTGGTTCGCGCATCGATAAAAAGCAAGCCACGTTGCGCCAGTTCTGCCAGCACCGGGTCCCTTTGATCGGGCAGTCCGAGCAGACCAGCACCATTCATTGGCCCGAAGGCGTCCGTAACTCCGACGTAACCGGATGCACGACTCATGAATACTCGCAAGCGCTTCAGGTTTTCGGGCGGCGACAGGGATGTCATCAGGGCAAGCCGATTGTCGGGATCGTTCAGCGGATAGCCCCGCGACTCCATCGGGACGGACAGCACATACTCATGGCCCGCCTTCCGGACAGCCTCCAGGAGTGCAGTCATACCAGTGGCATAGGCCGATATCCCGAGAGTTACGGCGCCCGGAAGTTTGTTGATCGCGTCAAGGCTTTCGGCCTCATTCATGCCAATTCCGGTCACCAGAAGACCGACGCGGGGCATTGACACCAAGCGATTGAAACCGGCTGCATAGACGTCCATCGGGGTCCGGCCATCAGCCGCGATCTTGGGCAGAATCACCTGAGGCAAACCCGGCACAGCTTCCAAAAGTGCCGGATCGGGTTCGGGGATACCGGCGCCTGTGACCAGACTCGGATTTGTAATCCCCTGCGCCGAGGGAGCGTGCGGATCAAGTGACACCGGCATCGGATCGGCATGAACCACCGGCTCGGCCGAAGTGATCGCCGTGGGACTCGTTAACTGCAGGGCTGCGGCGCCAATCCCCAATAGCGTAAGCACGGCCAGCCAGAACCGCGCCAGCCCTGGCCAACCCATCAAGAGACGCCGCATCGATCTACGATGGACACCTGAGGATTGGACGGCCACCGTACGCGGAAGTCAGTTGGCGGAGGCGCTTTTTTGCGCCACCATGGCCTGCACCAGGGCGACGCCCTCGCGCAATTGGAAGTCGGTCTCATCCGGCTTTGCCGGGTCGAATTTCGGAAAATTCTCGGGCGGCTTGTCCAGGAGCTGCTTGGCGAACGGAGGCAGGTCGGTTCGCGGTGCCAGGGCCTGCGGACCCGTTCCACCCTGGTTGGTCAGGACCTTGTTGTAATCGGACTCTTTCTCGCCACCAAAGGTGCCCCGCTCCTCCCGTGTTTCCTCAACTGATACGTCGGGCGTAATGCCCAAAGCCTGGATCGAGCGGCCGGAAGGCGTGTAATAGCGCGCCGTTGTCAGTCGCATCGCACCATTGCCGGGTAGCGGGATGACCGTTTGAACGGACCCTTTTCCAAAGCTGCGGGTCCCCAACAGGATCGCACGGCGATGGTCTTGCAGCGCTCCAGCCACGATCTCCGAGGCCGAGGCGGACCCGCCATTGATCAACACCACCAAGGGCGCGCCGTGCAGGATGTCATCACCTTTCGCGTCCCAGCGCTGGCTTTCTTCAGCATGACGGGCGCGGGTGGAGACGATTTCCCCCTGGTCGATGAAGTCGGACGACACCGCGACCGCCTGATCGAGCAAGCCACCGGGGTCGTTGCGCAAATCGAGGATCAGTCCGCGCAGCTTGCCGCCGTTCTGTGCCTTCAGGGTTTTGACCGCCTGCCTGATTCCGGCATCGGCCTGTTCAGTAAACTGCGACAGCCGGACATAGCCGATGTCGTTTGGCTCCATCCGCGACTTCACGACCTGGATATGGATCGTCTCGCGAATCATCGGCACCTCCAGCGGCTTATCGACGCTCTGCCGCTTGATGGTCAGCACGATCTTGGAATTTGGTGGGCCACGCATCCGGTCAACAGCATCGTTCAGCGACAGGCCGATGACGGTCTTGCCGTCAATCGCGGTAATCAGGTCACCAGGCTTAATGCCGGCGCGGGCCGCCGGCGTGTCATCGATCGGAGAGACGACTTTGATAATGCCCTTCTCTTCGTTGACCTCGATTCCAAGGCCGCCGAATTCGCCCTTGGTCTGGATCTGCATGTCCTTAAAAGCTTTCGCATTCATATAAGAACTGTGCGGATCAAGGCCGGTGAGCATGCCGTTGATAGCATTCTCGACCATTTCCTTGTCATCAACCGGATCGACATACTCGGCACGGACGCGCTGCATCACGTCACCGAATACCTTCAGCATCTGGTACATATCTGTACGGCTGCTGTCTTGCGCGAAAGCGCTGCCTAACGCCCCAAGACCCGGGCCAAACGCGGCGCCAGCCACGAAAGCGGTCCCTAACAACAGGCCAAACCGCCAATGCCGAGCGCGGAAATCCATGCTTTCTTTCCCTTCGCGCCAAGGGCGCGGCCCCAGGCGCATAATCGACGCTGTTATCGGCATCAGGACCTGTCCGAAGCCGTAACCTACATTCGGCTGTTGTCGCGCAGCACACCAGCCGCCGTCCAGTGTTGATTTCGTCAGATGGTCAACTGTGACCGGGAAGGCGGCATCTCGGGACGCTCCTCGCGGGCCTCGACAGCCCGTAAGATCGTCGTCATCAACCGCGAAATCAGGCACATCACGCCTGCCGCGGCGGCGCAACGCCAGCTCTGGCAAACGTATAAGGGCCATGCCGCGTCGGCGCGGCAGAGCATTGCCAAATACGCTAGCGTTCCAGTTCGACCAGGGCACGTCCCGAGTAACAATTTCTAACCGTCCATGAACGTCTCAGCCACACCGTCGCAGCGGGCAATGTTGGTTTTTATCTGCTTCGTCTGGGATACCACCTGGCTGGCGATGAAGATTGGCATAACCACCGTGTCCCCCGGCGTCTTCGCGGGCCTGTGTTGGAGCATTGCCGGTACCATCCTGCTATCCTGTCGCGCGTTCCGCGGTCAGCGGGTCCTGCCACCGGCCCATCTGGTGCCACGGCTGGTGTTTATTTCGGTCGTGCTAATCACACTTAATCAGGTGATCCAGTTTTATGGCCTCATATATATATATATATCACGGCCGGTCTGGCGGCGGTGATCAGTTCGGCTCTGACACTGCTCGCGCTGCCGACGTTTGCCGTGATTGGCGGTCAGGAGCGGTTCAGTCCTCGCCAACTTGGTGCCATCTGTATTGGCATCGCCGGCGTGTTGATGTTGTTCGGCCCCGTTGCTGTCGCTGGCACGCTGGATCTTTGGGAAATGAGAGGTAGCCTGGACAATCTGCACAGATCGATAAGCGGAGTTTCTGCCTGAACACGGCGATGATCGCCGCCGAACAGGAGAGACTATGACGAAACGGACCCGCCGGAATCACGCTCCGGCTTTCAAGGCGAAGGTGGCATTGGCCGCTCTTAAGGGTGAGAAGACGCTGGCCGAATGAGCGCAGCAGTTCGACGTCCACCCGAACCAGATCACCAACTGGAAGGCACGGCTTTTGGAAGGCGCGGCCGGGCTGTTCGGCTCGGATGCACCGCCGGCGGCTGACCTGACTGTGCTGCCTGCGAAGATCGGAGAGTTGACGCTGGAGAAGGATTTTTTGGCCGGCGCGCTCAGCAAGGCCGGCCTGCTGAGCGCAAAGCGATGATCGACCGCGAGCATGAACTGCCGCTCGTCCGGCAGGCAGAGCTTTTGAAGCTGAGCCACGGCAGCCTCTACTACAAGAACCGGCCGGTCACGGCGGCCACTCTGGCGATCATGCGCCGGATCGACGAACTGCATCTGGAATACCCGTTCGCGGGTAGTCGAATGCTGCGCGATTTGCTGCGTGGCGAAGGCGTGGAGATCGGGCGGGAGCGTATCGCCCGCATGATGCGGCGCATGGGGGTCGTCGCGATCTACCGTCGGCCCAATACGTCCAAACCTGTGCCGGGACACAAGGTTTGCGCGTATCTGGTACGCAACCTGACGAGCGACCGGCCGAACCAGGTATGGGCGATCGACATCACTTACATTCCGATGGCGTGCGGTTTTATCTATCTGGCCACAGGGGTGGACTGGTTCACCCGGCGGGTTCTGTCATGGCGGGTTTCCACCGGCATGGAGGTCGATTTCTGTCTGGAGGCGGTCGAGGAGGCGCTGGCCAAACACGGCCGGCCAACCATTTTAAACACCGATCAAGGCAGCCAGTCCACCTCAGCCGCATTCACCGGCCTGCTGCTGGTGAACAATATCGAGATCAGTATGGACGGCCGGGGCGCCTGGCGCGACAACGTCTTTGTCGAGCGGGTCTGGCGTTCGGTCAAATACGAAGAGGTCTATCTGCGAGCCTACGACAGCGTCGCCGAAGCGCGAGCTTCGATCGGCCGGTATCTGGCATTGTACAACGGCAAACGTCCGCATTCGAGCCCGCATCACTCGTTCTTACACCACTCGGTGGGACACGACCACTCACCACCACCCATTCAGGCGCTGTTGGGATTCTCCCTTCCGGAGTCGGAACTTTCGGCCGCTGGTACTACATAGCCAAGCGCGAGGCATTTCACTGAGCAAAATCGACACGATGTCGGCAGAGATCCAACCACCCTGAAAGATTGTCAACGGACAGGAGGCTTGCGCCTTGACGTGCTCCATCTTGCCGCTCCGAAAAAAATTTCGACGATGTTAACCAATTAGTAAGAATTATGGTTTAGCCATCAAGAGCCTAGTCACGCGAACCATGATGGTGTTGGAGCAAAATGGGTAATTCCTGGCAAGATTTCCTGGACGGCGAGGTACCCGGTTTGCACAAAGCATCAATCTTGATGCTTGCCCTGGGCGATGAACACGCCGGGAAGCTGTTCGCGATCATGCACGAGGACGAAATCAAAGCGATTTCGTCCTCGATGGCCCAGCTTGGTGTGGTTCACGCTGACGCAGTCGAACGCCTCTGTAGGGATTTCGTCCACAATTTCGGGGCAGCCGGAGGGCTGCTCGGCAGCTTCGAAGTTACTGAAAACCTACTGATGCGGGGACTGTCCAAAGACCGCGTTTCTCAAATCATGGAAGAGATCCGCGGTCCGGCCGGCCGAACCATGTGGGACAAATTGGCCAACGTCAGCGAAGCAATTCTCGCCAGCTACATGAAAAACGAATACCCGCAAACCGTCGCCGTCGTCCTGTCCATGATTAAACCCGACCATTCCGCCCGGGTTCTCACCCTCCTGCTCGACTCGTTCGCCATGGAAGTCGTTATGCGTATGCTGAAGATGGAATCTGTCCAAAAAGAGGTGCTGGAGCGCGTCGAGCGAATTCTGCGTGCCGAATTTATGTCCAACCTCGCCCGTGCCTCGCGTCAGGACCCGCATCAATTGATTGCAGAGATCTTCAACAGCTTCGACCGAAAGGTGGAGACAAAATTTCTCTCGGGACTGGAAGAGCGCAGTCGGGAATCGGCGGAAAAGGTGAAGTCGCAAATGTTCACATTCTCTGACCTACAGCAGCTAACCCCCACGGGCCTTCAGGTGCTGTTGCGCCAGATTGACAAGGAGAAGCTGCCTATCGCCCTGAAAGGCACAACAGAGACAATTCGAAATTTGTTCTTTTCGCTGCTATCAGAACGCGCGGCGAAAACACTACGTGATGATATAGCATCACTCGGGCCTGTGAAGGTTAAGGAAGTGGAGGAAGCGCAGGCGTCAATTGCAAATCATGCTAAAAATCTGGCCGCCAGCGGCGAAATCGAGTTTAGCACCGGGGCCGATGATCGGATGATCGAATAGGAATGATGGGACCGGAATCATGCCAACTGAGATAATCCTCGCTCCATTTGAAGACTTCAACGACCACGAAACAGAAGCAGTCGATATCGTTATGGCAACGGAAATTCGATGCCCCAAAAAAGACGAAATAGATTCCTGGACCGAGGGTTATCTGATTGGCCGAGAGAATAAGAATGCCGTGATCAACACCCGTAACTTGGGTGCAACGCTAGTGACCTTGGTTTCTGAGATGAATGAACGGACTCCGACAGAAATCGAAGCGGCATCGCTTGCCGTTGCGCATTTTTTACTCCTTGCGATTGCGTCCGAGGATTGGCCCCTTCAGACGCTCGGCCGGGTAAAACTGATCGCCGAACAAATTAAGCCGTTACTCGATGGAACATCGGAGTACATCCTGCGTGAGCAGACTGGTATACTGCACAGATTTGATAGCCTATCGGATCTATTTTTCGCAGTGGAGTCAGGGGTCACATCGGACGAGGTCTCGATCCGATGGCGGCGCGGCGAAGCCATAATAAACCGCTCACGATTTTTGAAAGATCTTCGTCAGGCCATCATTCCAGTCCAGATTTCCCGAACCGCCGAGGACCGAACATGAGTGATACCAACCATTTGCCAGCCCCTGAGCTACGTGACACACTGGATACGGGCTCTGTGAACGAACTGGAAGCGGTTTATGATATTTCCGTTACGGTGAGCGCCGTCCTGGGAAAAACAACGATGCAGGTCTCTCAACTCCTCAAGCTGGGTCGCGGTGCCGTGGTGGAGTTGGACCGGCGCCTTGGTGAGGCAATTGATATCTATGTCAACAATCGACTTATAGCTCGCGGCGAAGTCGTAATGGTGGATAATGCAAGACTGGGCGTGACCATGACTGAGATTGTTAAGTCGGAGAGATGACGATGACAACTTTCACCGGATCCAAGCTGCTGGTGCCCCACGATCTGACCACGGCTTTCTCACCAGCCGAAGATTATTCAAACCGCCAACGCTCTTTCATACCGCCACCCGTGCAATATGGAGCTGCAGACACAGCGATCATACCGGGCGCCAACCATGACATAGCGCGTTTTCGTCCTCGCGCTAGGCCCGCCGACGACGGCCATGAGGGTGCAAATGCGAACGGGAAACAAGGCAATATCATCTACCATGATCCCGTGATGGTAGCTGTCATGCAACGTGCACACCGCGTCGCGCACTCAGACGCATCGATTCTGGTACGCGGCGAGTCCGGAACCGGAAAAGAACTCATTGCCCGCTACATTCACTGGAATTCCCCGCGAACTAATGGTCCTTTCGTCGCGGTCAATTGCGCCGCCATACCGGAACAACTCCTGGAATCGGAATTATTTGGCCACGAACGCGGAGCGTTCACCGGTGCGATAGGCCAACGTATAGGCAAATTGGAGGCTGCACAAAACGGAACTATTTTACTCGATGAAATCAGCGAGATGGACCGGCGTCTTCAAGCCAAGTTACTAAGAGCCTTGCAGGAACGCGAGATCGACCGGATCGGTGGTCGTGCGCCAGTACGGTTGAACGTCCGAATCATCGCCACCACCAACCGGGATTTAGAGCAAGAGGTCGTCCGGCAGACGTTTCGTCAGGATCTGTATTTCCGGTTGAATGTCATTGCTGTTCATGTCCCTTCCTTGCGCGACCGCCCACGCGACATTCCGGCTCTGGCCGAACACTTCATCGAAAAATACTGTTTTGGTTACGGACAGAGCAAGCGCCGGCTCTCGTCGGACGCGCTCGGCGCCTTGATGGCGCACGACTGGCCTGGGAATGTGAGGGAGTTGGAAAACACCATTCAACGAGCGCTGGTACTGACTCCGGACAATCTGATCAACTCTCGGACGCTTGAGGTTGGGGCTTCGTCCAAGGCACCATGCCGGATCGGGACCCGAGCGGATGTGTCACAGTTCGTTGGCCGCAAACTTTCCCGGATAGAACGTGAGGCAGTCATTAACACCTTGCAAGCGACCAATGGAAACCGGACCAAAGCAGCTACGATTCTGGGTCTGTCAATACGGGCGTTGCGCAACAAAATTAATCTCTATGTCGCCCAGGGCCACATAATCCCGCAGAGCAAAAATTCCGAGGGAGCATGAACTCTGTTCTTCACGGCTTGGCGCCGTTTCGGCGGATCATCCCCGGCGGCGACGTCGGTTTGGCTTTATGTGTGCTTTTCCAGCTTTCGATTCTCATCCTGCCCATTCCGACATTCACGTTGGATATGGCGCTCGCCCTATCCTTCATCGCTTCGATCTTAATATTGCTGGTATCCGTTGGGCTGGAACGCCCTCTGGACTTCTCTAGTCTGCCAACTCTTCTTTTATTGACGACGATCCTTCGCCTGTCTCTGAACGTTGCTACTTCGCGGTTGATTTTGTCGCACGGGAGCGAGGGCCCGTATGCCGCCGGTCAGGTAGTCGCGGCGTTCGGGACCTTCTTGATGGGCGGCGATCTCGTTGTGGGCGGGATTGCTTTTACAATGCTCTTGCTGGTGAATTTCATCGTCATTACCAAAGGATCCAGCCGCATCGCCGAAGTCGCAGCCAGATTTTATCTGGACTCGATGCCGGGAAAGCAGATGGCGATCGATGCGGATTTGTCATCAGGCCTCGTTGATGAAGCTACGGCGCGGCTCCGGCGCGCGGAACTGGCCGAGGAGAGCGGCTTTTACGGCGCGATGGACGGGGCCAGCAAATTCGTTCGCGGCGACGCAATCTGCGCGTTGGTTATCACGCTGATCAACATCCTTGGCGGCCTGGCGATGGGCGTGTTCCGTGCCCATATGTCGGTTGAGACAGCCCTCGCGAGCTTTACCACGCTGACAGTTGGAGACGGTCTGGTTTCGCAGATTCCCGCCCTGTTGGTGTCCACAGCCGCTGGCATGGTCGCTTCGAAGGGCGCGATTGAAGGCAAAATGCATGGAAAGCTAGCCTCACAATTGGGAACGAATGTTAATCCCTTGATCATCGCCTCAGTGTCGTCCGCTACTCTTGCTCTACTGCCCGGCCTACCGGCATTACCGTTTCTCTTTGTTTCGGTTTTGGCGGGCGCGGCGGCATGGCACCGCTTCCGTGCCCGAAATGCGGAACGCATGAGTTCAGTGCCCGTCGCTCAGACCCTGGATGAAGGTCAGATCGGCGTGGCGATGCTTGATATCATCCGCATCGAGTTGGGATATGGCTTGTTGGAACTGGCCGGCGGTGGAGGGCAGAAATTACCGGAGCAAATAAAGCGTCTTCGGCGGGCACTTTCAGTCGATTTGGGATTCGTGCTGCCGTCCGTTCGTATCCAGGACAACATCGATCTTGGTTCCCACACCTACACCCTGTCCTTAAAGGAGATTTCTGCGGGGAATGGCGAACTCAGACCAATGATGATGCTCGCAATTAACGTGGGAGATCAAGATCTGATGTTTCCCGGCGAGAGAACGACAGAGCCGACCTTTGGTCTTCCCGCCTGTTGGATCAGGCCGGAATTGGCTGAGCAGGCGCGGTCAGCAAACTGTACTGTGGTCGATCCGGCAACGGTCTTGACAACGCACCTAGCCGAAGTGGTGAAGGAAAACATCGCCGAGTTCCTATCATATACCGAAACACAAAAGCTTCTCTCGGGCCTGCCATACGAACAACAGAAATTGGTGGCGGACCTCGTCCCATCTACGATCACGATTGGCGGGATGCAACGCGTGCTGCAATCGCTGCTGGCAGAGCGGATATCAATTCGGGACATGCCAACAATCCTTG
>Ga0316230_1000755_pt1 | contig 40931 bp, 54 predicted proteins | sample TBH18025metaG_FD_206004 | JGI IMG/M metagenome (GOLD analysis project Ga0316230, IMG submission 206004) | Freshwater microbial communities from Trout Bog Lake, Wisconsin, USA - TBH18025 | ecosystem: Environmental > Aquatic > Freshwater > Lake > Hypolimnion/Profundal zone | place: USA: Wisconsin... | reverse complement strand
GTACAACCACAACATCTGGCACTACACCAGGTGCAACAGCTGGTGCAACACCAACGCCCAGCACAACCGTCAGCACCAGTCCTAGTACAACAACATTGTCTACGGCCTTGAACTTGCCTAGTGCGGGGTCAATTACAACAACCCCAGCGGGCACTACTGCAAACACAACTAGAAGTTATGGTGGGTTTGTATCTGGTCCAACACCTACGCCTACACCATCAGGAACGCCAACGCCTACTCCTAGTGTTACTCCTACGCCTACGCCATCTATCACGGTGACACCACCACCTACCCCTACGCCTGTGCCTAGTGAGGTGGTGACACCACCTAGTGGGCCATCTACTGAGAAAACACCTTATCCAACCTACAAGCCTGACGTGTTTGTTGAAAGTAATGTGCCTAAGACATTGGCGGGTGCGCTAAATATTGGTGGCAATTTACCGTTGGCGGGTCAGACCGTGGGATTAGGTGGCGGTGGAGGGGGTGTTTCTGTAGAATCAGGGCAGCAACAAAAACCTGTCTGGAACGTAGCCTCACTCAAGTTAAAAGACGAGGCCGAGGGCACGCCTGATTACGGGGCATTATCATCAGCACTGGGGATATAAATGGCTACAGCACTTAAAAACCTGACCAAAATGGGTACAGACGTGAAACAAATAGCACGTCTACTCCAGAAGAAAGCTCCTCCAGGGCATATGCTGGCCTACATTTCTCCAGAAGAGGCAGAGGTTCTCAAGCAAAGAGGTGGCTCTGGGCGCATCACAGATGAGGGTATTCCCTCGTTTGAACCTATTGATGTTACTGGTGAAAACACTCTAGGATTTGATCAACCTGTACAAACAGGACAACAAGTTCAACCAGATATTGGACCTATTTCTACTGAAACTCGTGGTGGTGGTGACACTATTTCTGCTGCACCAGCACCTGTAGAAACATCAGTTAGTGCTGCACCATCAGATTACAGTTTGTTTGGCGGGGGAGGTGGTGGAGGTCAACCAGGCATTAGACTGGGGACACCTAGTCAACTTAGTTTGGCCTTGCCGTCTGACGTAACACCGTCAATTACAACGCCATCTGGTCCTTCTCCTTACGACATTACAAGCAAAACTGCATCAACCCTTGCTGCACCTGGGCCAGAAGTAAGCGCACCAGCACCAGGCGGTATGTCAGATGCTACCAAGGCTAAACTAGGCATAAGCGGTCTAGAGGCTCTTCTAGGTGCATCTCAGGTCAGGGCAGCACAATCACAAGGTCAGGCAGCGCAACAGGCATTACAGGCACAGGCAGCACCTTATCAACAGCAAGGTCAGCAGTTGTTGGCAGCCTCACAACGGGGTGAACTCACTCCCGCCAATCAACAAGTTCTTCAGGCTGCACAGGCACAGGCAGCGCAGAATATTGCGACTAGAGGCGGTGTTGGCGGTATGCAAGCCCAGAACCAAATCAACGCACTACAACAGCAGTTGTTGACCAGTCAACTCAATTTGGGTCTCCAGTTGCAGTCTGTGGGTGACAAGATTGCTCAAGGTGCTATTCAAGCTGGTGTCCAGGCTGATCAGTATGTCAACAACCTCACGTCTAGTTATGCCATGAACATTGCTAGAACACTGGCTGGTGGTTTGCCTGGTGGCACAACTACAACTCCTACACCGCAACAATAAGGGGTTAACATGACTACCACACTAGGCAAATTAGGATCAGGCACATTTGGGGCGTTTGGCTCACAGGATTTAGCACCCAAAAAAGCAGAATCAACAAGATCACTTGCAAGTCCAACTAAAAGTCTAGACGAACAGTTGGTGGAGTCTGCCACTGCCAAGGGTGAGTTGGAGAAGGCACAGACAGAACAACAGGCCAAGACTTCTGCTGAGATGGCTGCGGGCGAGAAAGGTGTTGCTGAAACCTATGCCAAGAGCATGGCAGAAGACCCCACCCGTGCGCTAGTAGGACAGAAGACACAAGAACGGGCAGACATGAAGTTTGTTCCTACACAAGAAACTGTGCAAGACTTAGGGACTCTCTTTACTGTCACTAATCTTCTGGGATTCATGATTGGTGGCAAGTCCAAGGGCAATGCTCAGGCTGCCATGTCTGCCATGAACGGGATGCTAGAAGGCCATCAGAAAGGCCGTGCAGACGTTTACAAGAAAGAAAAAGACATCTTTGACGAGAATATCAAGACTTTAGACAAGACGATTGATTCTCTCAATAAGAAGATGCAAGAAGATTTACAGCTTTATCAAACAAACAGAGACGCTGGAATGGCTGCTTTGCGGGATACAGTTGCACAGCACAATGCCACGTTTATCAAGGATGCGATGGAGAAGTATGGCCCAGCATACGCCTATGACAAGGTTAAATCTCTGGTAGAAATGCGGGACAAACAACGTATTGCACAGGCTAATTTAGACGAAAAAGAGAGAGCACGCATTTCTAGAGAAGAAGACAAGAAACGTGATCGAGAACTTAGAGTACAGCTGGCCCAGATTGCAGCAGAGGCTAAACAGTCCAAGTCACGAGGAGAAGAATCAGAGCTAGGTACTCCTGATATCAATGGCGTGTATCAATTAGGCGTTCCGCTTGCTTTACAAAATCCTTACAGAGGTTTGACTGACAAACTAAAAAGCCAAACATATTTAAAAGAATTGGCTAAAGCAGAGACAGAATTTGCTACAAATGCGACTGCCACAAACAAGGCTAGAAACACCATCAATGATATGACCGAGGCCGAGGACATTCTAAAAAGGATATCCACAGGTGGGTTAGCCAGAATCCCGTATGGTGGTGAGTTGCAAACTGCATTTAGTAGTGACGCTGCACGGTTTGACTCTATTGCCAAGAATCAGGCTAGAAACGCCTATGTCAAGGGTGAGGGTGCATTGTCTGACACAGAACGCAAGATGTTTGAAAAGTCTAGCATCAGTTTATCTAACCCTACTGCGACTAATCAACAAATTATCAACGTCACAAAAGAAGTTGGTAAACGTGCTGTTGACCACAATGAATACCTAGAGCGGTATTTTTCTGCTAACAAAACATTGATGGGTGCAGAAGAAAGTTGGAATAGATACTTGAACAACAATCCATTATTTGCACCTGGTTCAACAGAAAAGGACTTAGTATTGAACCCTAACAGAATGCCATTTACACAATATTTCCAAAACGAAATAAGAAGGGCTGCAAGTGGACAATAAAGAAGTCAAACCCATACCAGGCGGTCCTGTCTTAAAAGAGGCACTACAAGGTGCTACTCTAGGATTTGGAGAAGAGGCTCTAGCGGGTCTCAGGTCAATGATTCCTGGGCAACCCAGCTATCCAGAGGCGGTCAAAGCCGAGCGAGAAGAGTTACGCAAGTTTGAGTCTACGTCACCAGGTGGTGCTACAGCTGCTCAATTAGGTGGTGCAGTATTGCCAGCTGTGGCAACTATGGGCATGGCAGAAGTACCCGCTGCACTTGAGGTGGGTGGTAATTTAGCCCTGACTGCACTTAAAAAGTATGCACCTGACTTTGCAGCCAGACTGCCAGGCTTTCTAAAAAGCACAATCACGGGTGTAGAAACTGGCATGAAAGCTGGTGCGGGTGGGGCTGAAAAAACAGAAGACATACCCTCAGAGATGGCAAAAGGCGGTGTAGTGGGCGGTGTTTTAGGTGGAGTTGGACGCATTGCGGTGGACACAGCTGCTCCAGCCTTTCGCAACCTGTTTGGCAACCCAGACAAGATTGCTGCCAAAAAGATTGCAGACGCACTAGAGGCCGACAAGACCACGCCAGAAGAGTTGGCTGCCAAGATGAAGAGTGCTGCCAAAGGTGCAGATGTAACCCTATCAGACGTTGCTGGGGAAAACCTCAGAGGGTTGATGCGGGTGGCTACCAACGTGCCTGGTGAGGCCAGACAAGAGGCTACCAAGTTCCTAAACCAGCGACAACTAGACCAGTTCAACAGAATCTCTAAAGACGTTGAACAGACCATGATTGGCAAAAAAGGGGTAGATGTTGCCAAGTTAAAGCGGGATTTGGACACGGTTAGGAAACAAGCATCTGCACCTCTTTACGATCAGGCCAACAAAGTCATGATCGAAAACACGCCAGAGTTGGCAACTTTAATCAAAAGAATGCCTAACCAGGTATTGGCTTTAGGCAGAGAGGCACTCAAGACTGACGGCCTACCCATACCTAAATTACCACCCAAAATAGAAGAACTGGTGGAAGTGCCTATTAGGGACAAGGCGGGTAAGGTAACTTACCTACAGATGAAACCTGAGTCCAATGATTTCAAAATCTATGACCTTCTGAAAAAGGGTCTAGACGAGATGATTGACCGTGAACAGGACAAGGTATCAGGCAAGTTCACCCCCCAAGGTACACGCCTAATTAACTTAAAGTCTGAGTTCCTAGACTACCTAGACAAGGCCAACCCAGCCTACGGTCAAGCACGGGCATTGTGGGCTGGTCCTACACGGGCAAACAGGATGCTAGACAAGGGCAGAAAGGTCTTCTCCGCAGACCCTAGCAACATTGCCTACGAGATTTCTAAGTTGTCTCCTACTGATAAACAATACTTCCAGTTGGGTGCTGCACAGGCGGTCAAGGAGGCATTGGCGGGTAAGCGGGATATGTTGGACAAGGCCACGGCTATTTTCTCCACGCCCAAGGCCAGAGAACTATTACGCCCTATATTCCCTTCTAAAGCAGCCTATGACGTGTTTGCAAACAGAATGGAGACAGAACAGGCCATGTCTCGCACCAGAGGCTATATGTTGCCCACAGCGGGTTCTAAGACTGCTGGACTAGGGGTAGACATCGGTGAGTTTGGTGGTGAGGCCGAGTCAGGTGCGTTGTCTAAATTGATTAGGGGTGATTTTGGTGGCGCTGCACTACAGTTAGCCCCTGGTGTTTATGGCAAGACCACGGGCATGACCCCGCCAGTTGCCAGCTCCTTGCAAAAGACTTTGCTAACCCCAGGCGTGACTGCTAAATCGTTTGCTGACCAGGTCAAGGCTGCACGTCAAGCAGCTGCACGAGGTGAGAGACAACGTGAGTCCATCACAAAAGGTTTGACTGTCCCGTATGCCATCCCTGGCGCAACCGAACAAAACAGATAGGAGTAGACCATGCCACTCAAGAAAGGTACTAGCCGTGAAACAATATCTAAAAACATCAGCAAACTCACAAAAGAGGGAGGCCGTCCACGCAAGCAAATTATTGCTATCGCTTTGTCATCGGCTCGCAAATCAAAAAAGTCTGGTAAGAGAAAAGGCAAAAGAGGCTGAAAAACTAGGGTTTAAGTTATGACCAAGAAGAAAGAAAAGGGTATCAACCCAGCACTAGAGACAGCCATCTCTGAGATGCTAAAAGCGGTCATGGTAGACCCTACTGCCACGATTACTGACAAAACAAAGGTGATAGACCGTGCCCTCAAGTTGGAGGCCATCAAGATGAAGATGCAAGATGACGAGTGGGGTAGTGGGTTTATGGGATTAGAAGACGAGGAAAACGAGGCATAATAGGGCTTTTTAAGGGGGTTCTATGGATAAAGTCTCATTGATCACGTTGGCTTTGAAAGTCATCTCAGATCGTCTAATCACGATTCTGGCACTCATCATGTCGTGTGGATTAACGTCCTACACGTTGTGGGCGGGTGATTGGACAAGGGTAGCAACACTTGCTATATTTGTGTTATTCAGTTATTTAGTTGTAAAGAACAAGGAGGTTAGTCATGCCAAGCAGCAACCGCAACAAGAACCCTATGAGTCCCAAAGCTGATTATGAAAACAGCAACATGGCTAACTCTAAACACCAGAGACCCCATGAGGTAAACCAACAGATTGCCAAGTCTGTGCGTCCACAGTTGCCCCGTGACGGGTCTGTTGGCATGGAAAGATGGACACCTGGCACATTGCCTATGGGCGGGTTTAGGTCAGTCATTGACTTCTCTGGCACGCCTAGTTACAACACCAAGAAGTCACCTACCTCTGGTGGTGGTGGAAAGGTTTACTGAAATGGCTAATAACATTCCATTCCAACAGATGGGCAATACTGTTAAGATGATTGTTAATGGTGCTGCAAACACGCAATCCAATGTGTTTACTATTCAATCTAACAGTCCTTGCCAACAATATTATCTAGCCAATGCTGATACAAACTCTGCGGTGTATGTACAGATTAACGCCACCAGTAATTTTAACATTGCGTTACCAGACGCTGGTCCGTGTCCAGTCATAGCATTACCACCTTATGCGTACAAGGTATTCACAAACATACAAGTAGGACCTGGTGCTAATGTGTACGCAAAAATCATAGGAGATGCTGCCAATGCCACTTGCTACATCACACCTGGAGAGGGGTTCTGATTGGACCCAATCACAATATTCGCAGCGTGCAAGGCTGCTCATGCGGGTATTCGAGAGTGTATTGATCTTTACCAGGACTTTAAAAAGGACGGTAAAGACGTGTCCGACATTGTGGGTGACATTGGTAAGAACTTAGGTGCATTCTTTACCCACCAGGAATCGTTTAAAGAGGCCGAGAAAGAAGCAAAGAAGAAGCCTCTAAGCAAAGGTATGTCTATCAACGAGGAGGCCATGAACCGCATCCTACGCCAGCAACAGCTGGAGCAGATGGAGACTGACCTTAGAGAGATGATCATCTATCAAATAGGTATGCCTGGTCTCTGGAGTAAGTTTGTAGAGATGCGGGAGATTGTCCGCAAAGAGAGAGAGAAAGTAGAGCGTGAACAAAAAAAGCCCTTGAAGAGGCTGCCAGAAAGAGACGGCAGTTTATCGACAAATGGCAAGTTCGTGGAGCGTTATTGGCTGGCTGTTTATCTCTCTTGATCGTCTTCTCTGCCCTCATGTATGCTATTCATGTTGACTACGAAAACAGTAAGAATGGAGTTCACAAATGAGTTGGATTGAAAGTATTGCACCCACGATTGCATCTGCCCTGGGCGGTCCACTTGCTGGCCTAGCAGTAGAGGCAGTTTCTAAGGCTATAGGTGTTGACCCTAATCAAGTACAGGACACCATCAATTCTGGCAAACTGACGGCTGATCAGATTGCAAGTATTCAGGCTGCAGAGGTACAGCTCAAGTTAAAAGCTCAAGAGATGGGCTTGAACTTTGAGGAGTTGGCTGTACAAGACCGTAAATCAGCCCGTGAGATGCAAACGACTACCAAGTCATGGATACCCCCACTCTTGGCAATTATCATCACTGTGGGCTTTTTTGGCATCTTGGTGGGCATGATGTCGGGTAAAGTCACCAGCAGTGATGCACTCATGTTGTTGCTGGGTAGTTTAGGTACTGCCTGGACTGGAGTGATTAGTTTCTATTTTGGCTCATCTGCATCTAGCCAGAACAAAGATGCACTACTTCATCAGAGTACACCCGCAAAATGACCCTCCTAACTGAACACTTTACACTGGAAGAGTTGACCTACACCGATCACAGGGAGTTATCCAATGATCCTAGCGAATATGAAAAAGCAAATCTTATGCGCCTGGCAGAGTTTCTGGAACTGGTTAAAAGCACTCTAGGCGGGAAACCCGTAATGATCAACAGTGCCTACCGCAGTGAGGCCGTGAACAATGCCGTAGGTAGCAAAAACACGTCTCAGCATAGGTTAGGTTGTGCAGCAGATATTAGAGTGCCTGGTATGACCCCAGATGAAGTGGTCAAAACCATCATTGCGAGTGACTTAAAGTATGACCAAATTATTCGTGAGTTTGATCGTTGGACTCATATATCTGTGCCTAATAGTCCTAATGACAAACCTAGACTACAAAAGTTAATTATTGACCGCAACGGAACAAGATTGTATGCCTGATAACTCAGAAGTCTTACAAGCCATGTCGGATACACCACCAATACTGGATACGATTGCTCAACAGCAAGGTGCTGGCTTGTTTGAGGCAGCACAAAAGGAGTACCCTTATCTACAAGGTAAGGACATTGCCTACAAGTTCTCTCCACAACAAAACCCAGAATATATGTTGGAGTCGTACAAAGGTGAAGACTTGCCAGAGTGGGCTAAAGGCAGACAGGCAGCTATAGAGGTGTTTAATCCTAAAACCTCACCTCTGGACATTCTAGGAGATTATGTTAGCCATTATGCGGTAGAGACAGACCCGCAGCTGCAGCAACTTTATCAACAGTTCCAAGGCCAACTAGACCCAAAATCTATGCAAGAGAGGTATCAATACCATGTTGCTAATTTTGGAGAAAACAGGCCATATGAGCAGTGGTATCAGATGACAGGGTTGCCAGAGATGTTTAGGGGTTATACCTTTAACCAGTGGGAAAACCCTAAAGAGTTATATACACCAGCTCAACTACAAACACTAGATACAGTTCGTCAATATTTGGGGATTAAATAATGGCTAGGAAACAAGGTCCATCATTATCAGTAGGACGAGGAGAAAAACTCCCAGTGTCCAAAGGGGGAGGGTTGACAGCAAAAGGACGAGCAAAGTACAACAAAGCAACAGGCTCAAAACTAAAAGCACCGCAGAAATCAGGCCCAAGACATAAATCATTTTGTGCTCGCAGTTCTAGTTGGACGGGAGAAAGAGGGAAGGCTGCCAGAAAAAGATGGGGATGCAGATGAAAACACCAAAAGCAAAACGTGGTCTTTACTACAACATCAACAAAAGACGCAAGGCTGGCCTACCCGCCAAGAAACCTGGTCAGCCTGGTTACCCTACCAGAAAAGCCTTTAAACAGGCTGCCAGGACTGCCAAGCGTTAAGGTGCTGGTAAGAGTCCACCTTCAAACAAATACGTCCCAAAATGGCCTAATTGCGCCCACGGTGCTGCCCATACCTTCAGACCAGCCTCTCTAGCCTTCCAGCAGAAGAAGTAGTCCTCAGACAGCAGTCTTTCTGTGCCTGGTTCAATAGCACAGGCAAAGTATTCTGTGATCCACTCTTGCTGTTCTACGCCTTGTCCTATAAAACCTACGTCATTCTTGTACTTGTTGACTACCTTCTTCATGCGTTCAAAAGTGCGTCTCTTGATCAACATGAACCCTGTACCGCCATTAAAGATTTCCACAGGCTTGTCCACAGGCACAGTCACTGAACCTTGATAGTCTTTGAGGTTGATCACTAGAGACCCTGTACGGTTCTTCCACTGGTCTACGGGTACGCCTTCTGCAGCTGCTTGTGCGACCCCAGCCCAGTTAATCTCCTTCTTAGGGTAAATGCCACAGATGATGTCCTTGTCGGACTTGATCATCTTCACAATGTCACCTGGGTGGAACTTGATGTCTGCGTCTATAAACATCAGGTGGGTGTACTGCTTGTTGGTCATGAAAGTATGCGCCAGAGCGTTCCTACCCCGCTGTATGAGGCTTTCGTTAAACATAGCAGAAAACCCCATGCTGATACCGTTCTGCTGCAGTGCGTGCCCCAGAGTAATTAGGGACTGAGTGAAGTAACCTGTACACATACCACCATACATAGGGGTGGCTACAAACACGTTGATCTTCTTCTCTTTCTTCTCTGCTTTCACTTCTGTCACTTCTTTTTTCTTACGAGTTGCCATGATTTTTCTCCTTTAATTTAGTTTCAAAGTATTTGTACAAAGTCACAAAATGAGCACCTTCAATGTGTGGATCATTACCCCCCCAATGCCACGCTTCTAAAAGCTCCTCATCTGTCAATCCTATCCATTCACGTTCTCCAGCTTTATACTGACATCCTTTTTTCTTGGTGTAACCGCAGTCACCCCCACAGCTTGGGCATGGTTTCATGTGTTGAGCTTCTTCAGCTTGGCTTCAATGGCTCTGGCAAAAGACTTGGCATCGACCCCATCCCAAGGAATTTCATCGTCATCTTTCAGTCCTACCCATGTGCGTTTTTTTGCTTCTACCAGTTTGGCAAAAGCTATGAAATTGTCACGTTCTTCTTTTTTAATAACTCCACCAAATGCTTGGCAAGCCATTTCTATGATTTCGTCTTTAGTAACCATTTTTTTCCTTCAGCTTGGCTTCAATGGCTTGACATAGTTCGTATGACATTCCAAATGGCAACACCCCGCATTGAATAAGTTCCGCTTGTGTTAATCCAACCCATTCACGCTCAGGCTTTTCCATTTGAACAATCAATGAGGATTCTTTAATCATCTGCCCCTTGAGCAATCGGTCAACATCATCCTTGTTGAGATACAAGTTGTCGTACCCTGCGTTGAAAGTTCGTGTTAGTCTCATGTGTTGCGCTCCTTCAACATGGCTTCAATGGCTTGAACAAAGTTATAAATGTTAGGCACAGAAAAACCAATAAATTCTTTTTCCAATTCATCTATTTGATTTTCAGTCAGTCCTACCCATGTGCGTTGTGGTGTGGTGTAAAGAGGAATTCCCGCAGAATAATCAGTTACTTCTTTCCATATACCATCAGTAAACTTTGCAAACTTACCAACAGGCTCATCTTTTGTTTCTAGTGCTTCTTTGATAATTTCAATAGCCTTCATCCTTTTGTCGTAATCAAAATCAGTCAGAGCTTCTAATGCAAGTTGTAATGTTTCTTTAGTCATTCTTGTTTCCTTGCTTGAATTGCTTTTTCAACTAAATAAAATACAAAAGAATAAATAATGTTAAACAACATAAGTTGACCCAAGGTAATAGGTTGATTTAATATTTCAATCATTCTTGTCCCCTTGCTCGAATTGCTTTAGATGTTTTCACTAATTGAGTCATTGCGCCTTGAATAAAACACTTTGCAATGTGTTCATCATCTTCAAGTTCATTTATGGCTTCTTGGTTTTGCAACATAGTCAAGTCACATAACTTAGCACACGCCTCACGTTCTTTTTCTGCTACCAGTCTGGCAAACTGTTCTATGCTATCTAGCCACATTAACTCACCCGTAACATAGTCGTAAGGTAACTTTGCTTGATTAGCCATTTCTATGATTTCTTCATCAGTCATGTTTAACCTTTCTTGGTTAGGAAAAGGCATACTGTCAGTTACGGGGGTATGCCAGCTCCCGTCCTAACTCCCAGGATTGCCCTGGAGTTCGCACTGACTGCTGTGTTGGTGGGACGTGCGGGGATCGAACCCACGACAAACGGATTAAAAGTCCGCTGCTCTACCATCTGAGCTAACGTCCCTCTTGACCGTCTTTGTACCCTTCCGAGTAGGCTAGAGTCCACAGTTCTTGCAAACTCATGTTAATGAACCTCACGAGATGTCTTCTATTCTCAGCACATATTTGCCCGTCTTCAAAGACTTTCTCCACCCGTGGACGTGTATCTTGATGTTGGCTTTCCTCACCCATGAGATGGTCTCACTTTCTTGTATCTTTTTGATTCTGGTGGACACTGCACTGGCAGTCACTTGCACCGCCAGCACCTCATTCTCTTTAATGGCTAACAGATCGCACCACCCCCAGAGGTCCTGTCTAATGCGTGCAAATGGATTCCAATGCTCGACTATAGACACTAGATAACCTTGCTCTCTGAGGTAGGCTAAAGACCGCTGGGTGGGGCTGATCTTCTTAGTTGCCATCAGAAGGGCACGTCATCATCAGCTGCTGCAGCCTTTTTAGCGTAACCAGGAGTCACCTCACGGTCTTGCATCTTGATACCCTGTTCTTGCAGACGTTTCTTCTTTAGCCAGTTGTCTTCTTTAATGCTGAGTAGAGTGTTACCTCTAGAGGTGTCCTTCTTCCACGCACCCAGATACAACTTCTCGCCACGTTTATAGTCCATCTCTAAGAGGACATAACCAGAGTAGTCTGGTGACATCTCATGTTTACGGTCAGAGACTTCATTCCAGTACATGACACCTTTGCCATGTTGTTCTGGATAACCTCCTACGTTTATTTTCTTATCGTATGGCATTGTCTTCTCCTTAAATGTCTATAGTTTCTGCGTTGTGGGGGATGTGAGTTGCTGGGTCTACACCAGCCTGGGCAATAGCACTTCTGAGTAAGATGCGTTGGTGGCTGCTGAACTTGTCTGTGACCATTTGGTTGACCACATAGAGAGACATGATCTTGTCTGTCTTCTCGTGGACCTTCAGCTTGGCAGAGCTGTTGATGCGCTCTACAAGCCCTCTATAAGCCTCTATCCACTCTTCTGGAGAGTGGTGGGCACTGTGTGCCTCTTCTAAGTTTGGAACAAATAGAGGCCATTCTGCGGTCTGCTGCTCTTGTACCACTTCTTTAATGATCTCAACTGGAGTCGGTGGTATAGCAGACTGCTCTTGTCTGACAGGTGAGAAATCCTGTACTTCTTCAGGCGTGTAGACACCGACAACGCAGCCTGGATAGACGCTGCGTATGCCTTCCGAAACACACCGTGCCCTAAGCATGGCACGAGGGTAGTTCCTCCAATTATCTTTGCTCGCAATCCCGATGAGTTTAGCCTTTGCGAGTGTCCATGTGACTTCAAGGCTGCCTCCCGCTGGATGGCTAAATATTCCCGTGACTTGCTCATCCTCGTATACCTTCCAATTAACTGCACCACCCGCTTGTTGAAACCTGGCTAACATTGCGTCTGCTTTCAAGGCTGGATGGCCTTGGATGACGTGGTAGTCCCGCATGGCGATGGCGGGGTGTAAGTCTTCTGCCTGGCACAGTAGCATGATTGCCATTGCCTCTTGTGGGTTCTTGAACCCAAACATCTTAGAACCAGCTGCTACTTCAGCCATTGTCTGGATGTCATTCAGGGGTATTAAGTTGTTGCTCATTAGGTTTGCTTTCATTAAAAGTTAGGAGTGCGTCTGCGAGTGCAAACGAGGATGCTGCAATTTCTTCTACAGTTGCAAATTTAGAGTAGGCATAGGAGACCATGCCCGCTGCTATGTGTGTTGCCACCCAGAGACGGGTGTCTATGCCATCATGCTGGGTCACCAGGCCACTTGTGGGATTGCGGTGTAGAAAGGGGTAGACTTTGTTCATCAGAATATGTGTGGTTGTGCCTCTTGAGCGTACTCTGGGCGTTGTTTGTAATGTTTCTCATGAATGTCTCTAAAACGTATCTCAGAGCCTTCAAAACGTGTAGTGTCACCTCTGTATGTCCAAACATACTTTGTGATGTTTAGACGGCCTTCTATGAAGTCTACGCCTCTCTTGGTGACTTGCCAGAGGCAGTTAATACGTTTGCCTTCATCATCTGTGACTTTGTTGACCAGACCCCAGTAGCGCAACTTCTGAAAGTTCGTCCACTGGTTTCTAGAAAGTGACAGCTCTGATAGAGGTAGAGGTTTATTAAAAACGTAAATCTTGTGTAAAGAGTTAGCCAAGGCTGCATTAAAGTTGTGTTTGTACTCCACCACTTTAGCCCCACAACACTCACAGATTTCTGGTTTTATTGCATTGCCATATTTGGTAAACAATGGGTGTTCGTAAGGATTAAAGTCCATCATCATGATTTCACCAAGAACCTTCTGCTGCCAGGTACGGGTCTAACGAACTGCTCATAGATGTCGGGCATGGACTGCTGAAAGAGTTTGCTATCAAACTTCATGGATGCCTTTGCGTTCTTCCAGGTTGCCAGCACCTTGTTGTCTATGCTGACAAGTGTGCCCTTGTCTTCCATATAACCTTGAATCATGGTCTGCAGCTGTGCCTCCTGTGCCTCCAGAACCTTGATTTGATCTTTGATGGATGCTAGGGTACTACAGGCCATTTCTACGCTTTGTGAGGCCGTTTTAAGGCTTTCTGTGGACGTTGGGAACATCACTTTAGTTTGTTCCAAATCTTCTGGGGGGTATGGGCTATTTGTCTGTACTCGTGCCCAGACTTCAGCCAGTTGCCACAGGAGTTCTGTTTTCATCTGTTCTGTGACGTGCACGGGAAACAGCTGCAGCTCTTGACCACCAAAAAGGACTGCCAGGTAAACCTTCTCGCAACCGTACACCAGTGCCTCGTGGATGCACTGTGCCATGTCTGCGGGTGGGATCAAGCCTGGTTCAAACTTATTGCGGACTGCTGCGTTGTAGTTCTTGCATTCCACCAGGATGGTTTGTCCATCTTCTTTACCGACAAAATCAAAATGTGATTTCAGCCAAGCCTCTTTTGGATGCGTGAGTGCGTCCTCAATCTTGTGGAGTTCTACCTTTAAGCGTTCAGATGCAAGTCTACCGATGACAGGTTCAAAGACGTGGCCCATCTGGACCGCCTCGATGCTGCTCAAGTCTGGTATTTCCATTTGGCCTGTCTTGGTCAAGATGACCTCGTTGGCCTTGCCTTGTGCGATGCGCCTGGAGTCTCCAGACCACATGGCTGAGTTGCGTGTTGCGGGAGAGAAATCACTCATGTTTGTGCCTTTTAAGGAAAGTTAGGAATATGTGGACTAGCCACAAAGTGGATTATACATATAGATGATTAGTCTGCAAGTAAATCTTTAACCTCCTTTTTGTTCGTGTTGATTGTGGGCGCAACTGTGGGCAATGTGTCCACTTGCTTATGTGTGCGTTTGTATCTCTTGATCAAGAGATCAACCTCATTTATCCTGGTGTACAACACCCCAGTGGCCTGTTGTTTGTACAACTTAGCCAGCTGTACACGTCTCTTTTGTAGAAGTTCAATCATGTGTGTGCCTTTTAAAGGTTACATGGGGGTCTAAGAGGGGGAAAACTAATAAACTTAAAAACACACCATAGGCTAGGGTGCTTGTTTCCAATAGGAAAACCACCAGAGAAAAGTACCCTGTGGATAACTTTTTTACTGGTAATCATGCTCTCGCATGGGCATTCTCGTTTATCTAACTTATGTCCCATTAAGGACACCCCTGTTTTCACTACCCCGAGGGAATATGCTCCCAGGAGATACAAGCAGAGTTCAGTACGTTTATCGGGATTGGTCATGCCTACCGCACCCAGGGACTGGTGGTCTATCCCCGTAGTGCGAATAATATCACTTACCAGAAAACAGCCCAAACAATAAAAACTATCGAAAATACAAACCCGATAGCTAAAATCAATGAGTCATCCTCGTCAACCGCATACAGGTCGTGGGGTTCATAAATCGTGTAATCCAGATGACCAGGGAAAGCCTCCTGTAACGTCCTAGCAAATCGCTGAGTGGTGTGATTGCCATCTTGCCAAGTCTTGTACTTAATCATGCTGCAGCTCCTTGTTGTTGATGGATCAATTCTGATGATTAGGTGACGAGTTGTCAAGTGGAAAGTGGTATATTATTGACGATAGTCTTTACCTATGTATAATATGTATTTAATAGGGAGACGTACATCTAGTTGAAGATTAAGGTGTGTGGCTATATAGTTAACAGGGTAGTTAACAGGTAGGGGAGAACAGGAGAAGGGTGGATACCACTACTCGTTCTCTGTAGTGAATTCACCCCCCAAAAGGGGTCTCCTGATGCCTCTTCCCCCACCAGCTGGGGTTCTCCACGCAAGTGGTCGTACGCATCGTATTAACTTAACATAACGCCTGTTGTATCAAATGGATTGTGTTTTTGGGTAAGTTGGTAAGTGCTTACTGACATTTTTGTATGTAAGTGAGCGGTCACTTCATGGGGACTGGGGGTGTGGAAAGTGTGACCCCCACTTCTCGCCCACCCCAAAAAAATTATGTGTTTTCCCCGCAGTTGCCACTTAGGGGTTGAGGCTATGTGAGTGTGTACTTGCATAGCCTCTTTTTTTATGTATACTCAGGGTTATCTGACGAGGTGTAGAGTATGCAAAGAATAGAGATAGTAAAAGGTGTAGAGATGCCTAGTCCAAAAGTAATCTTTGATTACCCCTATGAGGAGATGGACGTGGGGGACTCGTTTGCTGTGCCTGTGGAATATCGGGACAAGGTATACAACGCCAACTACAGGGCTGGTAAACGCTTGGGGTACAAGTTCACTTGTAAGAGTAACGGGAACACATTGCACGTCTGGAGGGTAGCGTAATGAATGGTGGCAAGGTAAAGGCATTGGCTCACGAGGAGTTCACCCTGGTGGGCAGCCACAAGATCACGGCAACTGATCTGTTGGACCAGTACATGGTTTGGAGGTTGAAAGACACCATGAGTGACTGCGAGGCTTACATGGAGCTGGAGGACATCAGGCTGGCCTGTAGGGTGCTGCTGAGGTTTATGGGGGAAGACGTTGGGTAATCTGCTCTGGGAAGAAGAAGACGAACTGAGGGCACGGTGTCGTGTCTTGTGGGAGAGTCTTGTCCAGGTGCAGAGAGAGAAGAATAAATTGGTAGCAGAGGCATATGGGTATGGATTTGCAGAAGGATATGCAACAGCAGTTGTACGCATCTCGTGTGAAACTCAGGAAGGAAATGCAACGTGCCCTCGCTTGCATTAGTAAACCGAGCAAGAGGAAGTTGGCAAAAGAGTGGCGTGAAACATATTCGGAGTTGTTTTACAAAGAGTTGATCAGCTGTGCCAAGAACAAAGAAGTGCGACTAGAGATTGCCAGGTGGGATGACGAAAGAATGGGAAAACCTGAATGAACAAAATAGCAGTGATCACGCCTTATTACAAAGAGAGTTTAGAGACGTTGAGTAAGTGCATGACGAGTGTGGGTCACCAGACGCACAATCATGTGTATCACTTCATGGTGGCAGACGGTTATCCTAATGAGGTGGTGGAGAAGTTGTCCTGGATCAAGCACATCACATTACCCAACAATGCGGATTTTGGAGACACACCCAGAGGGGTGGGGGCTGCGGTAGCGTCTGCACAGGGGTACGACTACATTGCCTTTTTGGATGCAGACTGTTGGTATGAACCCAATCATCTAGAGACAATGTTGGGGGTCATGAAGGAAGCCAACGTGGACGTGGTGACCTGTCCTAGAAACCTCTACAGAGAAGACGGCTCGTGGATGTGCGTGGACGAGGAGTCAGACGGCTATGACTTTAACGATACTAATTGTTATTTGTTTGGGCCTACAGCGCATCACCTGGCACGCAACTGGATGTTCAAGAGTAGAGCTGACTGTGCGGTAGGAGACCGTCATATGTGGGCAAACGTGAAGGCTCATAATGTCAGAGTAGCCAGATCATTAAAGCCTACAGTGAACTACAGTACCAGAGTAGTGCAACATTACAAGGTGGTAGGAGAAGTGCCACCCGTTGACTCACAGATGATGATGGTCACAGACAAGACGGTAGAGATTTATAAACTAGCCAGGATGATTTACAAATGATGCAACCCCAGATTCACTGCTTACACTGGCCTAATGTAGACCGTCTCATTGTCAACGCTCACAAAGAAACCTGTGAGCATTTAGGCTTGACGGTGAACTACACAGAACAAGAGATACCCCACGGGATTTGGATGGACAACATCATGATGTCGAGCATGGCAGAGGTGAAGTTGTTTCTGGATATTGACTGCGTGCCACTCAACAAAGAGATTGTGGACAAGGCTATCTCATTTGCCCTCAACAACAAGAGCATGGTGGGCATTGCCCAGGTGAGTAATCACATAGCACCCTATTCACATATCTATGCAGCCCCCGCCTTCTTTGCCATTCACAGAGACATCTGGGATGATATGGGCAGACCCTCATTCTGCGAGAATGAGACGTGTGACGTGGGCGAGAACGTCAGCTATGCTGCAGAGATTTACAAGGTCAAATACAAGACTCTTTATCCAACACATTACTTTAAAGAACCTGAAGGCGGTGCGTGGGACTTACATACCTACGGCAAGTATGGCATTGGGACGCATTTTGAGGGGGGTGTGTTCCATTTGTATCAGGGTAGGATGCCTGACAATGCCAGGCTCTTTTACAACGTCTGTAAGGGCATTCGCAGCGGTGAGTTTAAGCATACCAACATGACCCCCTGTAGAACACCGCTATGAACTTCAACCTCCAGCAGTTCTACAAGTTCTGCGCTGAACTCAAGATTGAGACCAAGGAAGAGGGTCTCAAGAAGATGGGCAAACTCCTGGGGACTCAATCGTATGTGATGGGTGAGATTGATAAGGGGTTAAAAGAAGATGTCCACTTTTTCGTCATACTCAAGGGAAGGCAGTTGGGGATCACCACAGTGTCGTTGGCATTGGATTTGTATTGGCAGTTCACACATCCTGGGTGGCAAGGAACACTCGTTGCAGATACAGAGGAGAACAGGGATATGTTCCGCTCAACATTGGGAATGTACATTGAGGGTCTACCCAAAGAGTACAAGATTCCGCTGGTGGCCCACAATCGCAACCAAATGGTCCTCAAGAACAGAAGTCGTATTTTCTATCAGATTGCGGGAAACAAAGCTCGACTGGGCCAAGGTAAGGCTATCACTTACTTACATGGTACAGAGACCGCATCCTGGGGAAATGAAGAAGGACTAGCCTCTCTCATTGCCTCACTCGCAGAGAAGAACCCAGAACGTCTATATCTTTTTGAATCCACAGCTCAAGGGTTCAATATGTTCCACGATATGTACAAGACGGCTAAGAAGGCACGCACCCAGCGTGCGATCTTCTGTGGCTGGTGGAGAAACGAATACTACAGCGTGGACGCTGAGTCTAAAGAGTACAAAGTGTATTGGGATGGCAAACTCAAGTCTGACGAGAAAGAGTGGGTCAGGGAAATCAAGAAGTTGTACGGAGTGGAGGTCAACAGCAGACAGATGGCCTGGTGGCGGTGGAAGATGGCAGAGGGGATCAAGGACGAGACCCTTATGTATCAAGAGTTCCCGCCTACAGAGGACTATGCGTTTGTCATGACTGGCACGAGTTTCTTTTCTAACAGTCGCTGCACAGACGCAGCCAAGTATGCAAAGGGGTTGGACTATGAGTGTTACAGATACGCATTTGGGCAACTCTTTCAAGATACAGAGTGCCTTCAATCAACAGACCGTCTCGCTTCCCTTAGGATATGGCAACAACCAGTTGACTCAGCCTACTACGTCATCGGTGCTGATCCAGCCTATGGCTCATCAGACTGGGCCGATAGATTCTGCATACAGGTGTTTCGAGTATATGCGGATGGTCTTGATCAAGTGGCAGAGTTTGCAACCTCAGAACTCAACACCTACCAATTCGCATGGGTTATTGCTCATCTGGCGGGGGCATACAAGAATAGTACGCTCAACCTAGAAGTCAACGGCCCAGGTCAAGCCGTCATCAACGAACTAAGAAACCTTAAACGCCTGGCAGCTGCCATGACAGGTGACACAGGCCGAGGCTTGATGGACGTGCTGGGCAGTATGTCTAACTACATCTGGAGACGCATGGACAACATGGGAGGACTCTCCTCCTCCATTGGGTTTGTGACCAGCTCCAGTTCTAAAGAGCGGATGCTGTCCTACATGAAAGATTATTTTGAACGGGGCATGATGGGCATCTTCAGCATGGACACGCTAGAAGAAATGAAGGGCATTGTGCGAGAGAACGGGTTTATTGGCGCACCAGGCCGTGGCAAGGATGACCGAGTGATAGCAGCTGCTCTAGCAACGATTGCGTGGGCAGAACAAGTGCAGCCAAGGCTAATTGGTATGCGTCTGTCAAAAGAGATGTCTCTGAAACAAGACGAGTACACGCCAGAACAACTTGCAGTTGGCAAGAATGTATCCAACTACTTAAAGATGATCGGAGTCTACGGTGGAAAAGACGCACGCTCTTAGCAAACAACAGCTCATGAAAGAGATCAAACTGTTCTTTAAGGACAAGGACAGGGGCATTTCTATTGAACTGTTTGGGGAATTGGCGGGTTTATCTAAGCTGCACATGGAAGAAGTGTTTGTCAGAGAGACCAGACCCTTGACTGAATACACCCAAAAGAGAGTTAATAGGGCCTATGCCATCTGGAAAACAGGTAGAGTGAAGGTTATGCGTAAGTATTCTGGGCACAGATATGTGGATTTCAGGAAAGAACCAGAGATTCCACTTGTCCCGCACCTCAAAATTGAAATGATCAACGGGGTAGCAAAGGTCAAACTAGGGGCTGTAAACAGGCATGATTACAGCAATTTCAACGAAATTTTGTCAAAAAGGGGGTAATATGGGTGTTTTAAAGGACTATTTTTGCGATTCTCACGGTGTATTTGAGTCTAGAGAGGCCAAATGCCCGATCAAAGGCTGCAATGCTGCTTTATCGGTGGTTTTTTTGCAACCAGTGGCTATAAAGTCCGCAAAAACCACAAAAACAGATAAAAACCTGAAACAACTGGCTATGGACTTTGACATGACCGACATCAAGTCCACAAGGGCGGGTGAGCATCAAACTGGCTACTTAAAACGCAAAAATAAGCTGTCAGACAAGGAATTTGCCCAGGCTACAGAGGCTATGGAGGCCAACAACAAGCGCATGGCAGAAGAAAAGAAAGAACCACGGCCTGGGGATAGCGTGATGTGGGGCAATGGTGGTAATATCAACCTTAAATCTGTGATGGGCGGGCAATTTAAGGCCGTCAAAGACGAATCTGTTTCCATTATGCCCAGAGATATAGGACAATTCACACCACCCAAGGCGGGTGCTGGGACAATGGTTGATCACGAGGGTCTGAAAGTACAAACATGAAGATACCCAAGAATGCGCTAGATCGAGATGAGTTCTTTAAGGAGATCATCTACAAATGTGAAGTCTCTATAGGCTCTCGCAAGATTGACTACGCATCTCTCAGAAACTGGTATCTGTTTGGCAATGGGCCTGATGAAGCCCCAGCCCTCTACAACAAAATCTTCCCACACCTAGACCAGCTGACCTCGTTTCTCTACTCAGCAGAAACCACCAGGTTCAGCATTAACTTAGGTGCGTCTATTCCTGAGAACGAACACCAGAAAGTGCCCGTCCTCACAAAAGCACTCAATGACGAGTGGCTCAACTCCAACGCTGATCAGGTGTTCTCTACCGCCACTACCTGGTCACTGGTCTACGGCACGGCCTACGTCAAACTCATCATGAACAACGGCATTCACCCGTACATGGTTGAACCAGGCAGTGTGGGCGTGTTGCGTGAAGACATCACCTACACAGACCGACAAGAGGCGTTGGTTCAGAAATACTACATCACCAAGTCTGAGTTGTATGCACGCCTGTACTCGCACCCTAGACGGGAAGAAATTGTGAACCGTGTTGGCTCGATGCCTCACGAAAGAACAGAGATTGCAAACGGGCTAGAGCGGATCATCATTAGCCAGTCCAACCCCACCATCTACGGTAACGTCAACCTAGACTTGGCGGGGGGCAACAGATACAAAGCCGAGGTGTCAGAAGATACGGTTGAAATGACCGAGTTGTGGATATGGGATGATGACATTGCTGACTACCGTGTAGTCACAAAAGCTGATCCAGACGTGATCATTTATGACCGTCCAGGTGAGTCCCTCTTCATGAAGGGTGAGTTGCCATTTGTCCAACTATGCCCCAACCCGCTTTACGATTACTACTGGGGTGCGTCTGAAGTACAACGCCTGGTCTACTTGCAGCAGCTGCGTAACAGACGCATGACTGAGATTCTAGACTTGCTGTCTAAACAAGTTAGTCCACCCACGGCCTTGATCGGGTTCACGGGTATCTTAGATGAAAAGAACTTTGCGTTGAACCGTGCGGGTGGTTTACTGTCTACAGATATGCCCAACGCAAAAGTAGAGAAGATGGCCCCAAATATGCCACCTGATCTATTCACAGAAATCAGAGAGATAGATGCCATGTTTGAGGAGGCCAGCGGTATTGGCAACGTCCTCTCAGGCAAGGGTGAAGCTGGGGTGAGGTCAGCGGGTCATGCAAGTCAACTGGCTCGTCTAGGTTCTTCTAGAACTAAAAAGCGTGCACTTGTAATTGAGGATAGCCTGGAGAAAGTGGCAACTCTCTACCTCAAAGCTATGCAGCAGTATGACGATACAAGGTTCAAAGACACTCAAGGCCACACGTTTATTGCCGAGCAGTTCACCAGTAACTTTACTGTGAAGGTGGATGCACACAGCAACTCCCCCATCTTCATGGAAGACAACAGACAGATGGCCTTCAACCTCTTCAAGGCTGGTGTGATCGACAAGGAGTCATTGATTGACCTGGTTGAACCACCCATGAAAGAAGAGTTGAAGTCACGTCTCAAGAAAATGGAGGCTACTAAAGCTGGGCAACCCCCAGCTCCTCCATCTCACAAAGAGAAACCCGATCTCAAAAAGGTAGGTTAATCATGGCAACAAAGAATGTGGGCGGTCCACAAACTCAACCCCGTGCAGATCAACCCAGAGTCAGCTCTGAAACGCTGAAACGGGAATCAACAGGACCTGGTTTGACATACCGTCAGACTGGTGTTAAAAACTCGTCTGGAGGTAGGACTCAACGGTCTTACGCCAGAACTTAATCAGGAGGTTGTTATGTACAAAGTTCACAAACGTGGTCGTAAAACACGCAGATAAGTCTTCTTTGCAAAGGAAGAGGGTATGGTTTCTCCCCTAATCGAGAAACCGCTTGTTCAGGAGATTGCCATGCGTAAAGCTCGTAAACATAAGCGTAAGTAATCCCTTGGGATGAACCGACATTGGGGGGTATGTCGCTAAATACCCCCCACCCACTTGACAGAAAGTTTGTAAGTGGTTACAAACTAGGGCAAGGAGAATTTATGAGTGTTCCGCAAGACAAATTGATGGAGTTAATGGGTGGCCCACGGTCAGCTGGCGCACCTCCACCTGTATTGCCCACCTCTGCTGGCATGGGGTCTGCCCCGCCTGATGCAGAAACACCTCCTATGGGTTCGCCCATGTCCACACCTGAACCCAAGATGGGGACAAAACAAGCAGCAATGATCAACCTTGGCATGGCGCAAGACTTGCTAGAGCAGTCCTTGGCCTCTATCGGTTCAGACTCAGAAGAAGGCAAGTCTATCCTGGCTGCCATCTCTACGCTGAACAAAGTGCTTGGTCCACGCAAGAACAAAACAAACGAGTTGCAGCAGTCTGAAATTATCCAGATGCTACAGTCTTTACCTCAAGCTGGCGGTGCTACTCCAGAGAGTAAAGCACTTGCAGCTGCACCCCTTCCTGGTATGACACCACCTGGTGGTGGAATGCCTCCACCCCCCCCACCTCCCCCAGGCGGTGGTATGCCCCCCCCAATGTAAGGAGCGATCATGGACTTATTCAAACCCAGAGGTTCGTCTACTCCCCGTAGACCCACAGACAACAATCAAAAAAACGGTGTCGTGATCAACACGCCTCGTTATTCTCAACTCGGTGGCTTGTCTGGCGCAACAAAAACTGGTTTTCAAGGCATGAAAGTTGAGAAACCAGCTGACGGCAAAAAAGTAATCTAACACGGTAAGAGGGTAACAAAATGTCTTTAGAAAATCTGTCACTTGAACAACGAGACGAGTTGGCTGGCCTCATGCAGCAACTCGCTGACACGCCAGAAACACGCAAGGATATATTGCGGTTGACGAAAAAAATTCGTCCTGGTTTAAATGTGCCAGAACTCGACATTGAGGACAACACCAATTCTGCTATTCAGCAAATGCGTGCAGAAAACGAGGCTCTCAAGGCCAAGTTTCAGCAAAAAGAGGCGGTGGAAAACCTAGAAAGCATCAGACGTAAAGTCGTGAAAAAAGGTTTGGTTTCTGAAGACGAGATGCCAGAAGTTGAAAAGTTAATGCTAGAGAAACGCATTGCAGACCATGAAACGGCTGCAGAGCATTATCGCTGGATGAAACAGGCAGCTGTGCCAACACCAACAGGGTACAACCCCAGTGCTATTCGCCAGTTCGATCTTGGCAAGTATTGGAAAGACCCCAGAGGTGCAGCACAGCAAGAGGCCGTGCGTGCTTTCGCAGATTTGCGGAAACCCACACGTCCTATTGGTTTGTAAAAGAGGGTGTAATTTGTTTGGGCAGAGATGCCCGTCTTTAAGGAGCTAACTATGGCTATTGGTGGCGGTATTCTGCCTCAAACAGGGTCAAGTCAGTTTACAGAATTAACCTACGTCACAAGACGTGCGTTCATTCCTAAACTGGTTGTCCAACTGTATAACTCTACGCCACTAATGGCTGCGTTGATTGCCAACAGTCAACAAGCCTCTGGTGGTGTTTCTTCAGTAACTGTTCCCGTCCAGGGCGCACAGTTTGTGAACGCTCAATGGTCTGACTACTCTGGCTCTTTTGCCCAGCCGTCAGTCCAACAAGGTGCTTACAACGCTGAATTTGACCTCAAGTTGATGATCTCTCCCGTACCGTTCCTCGGTATGGAAGGCGTGGCTCAACAAGACGCTGCAATTATCCCGTTGATTGAAGCCCGTATGAATGACGCAACAAACGTCATGATGGACGCAATGGCAACGGCGTTGTACAACAACACTACCAACAATCAACAGTTCATTGGTTTGCCCGCTGCTGTGGATGATGGTACAGGTGGTGCTGCATACCAGACTACTTACGGTAACATCAACCGTTCCACCTACACCTGGTGGCAGTCTAAGGTTTACGCAGCTGGTAACGTAAACCCCACACGTCAAAACATTCTCCAGTACATCTCTGGTACAGTGAAAAAAGGTGCAGAAATGCCCTCTTTCGGTGTTTGCGGATTTGGTACTTGGACATTGTTGGCTCAAGACTTTGTTGGTCAAGAGCAATATGTGATCACTCCTGGTTCAGGATTTGATGGTGACAATAACGGCCCTCAAGCTGCATTCCGTGCATTGATGGTTGCTGGCGTGCCAATCTATCCAGACCCATACTGTCCAGAAGGCACAGTGTACTTCCTCAACACTAACTACTTGTCGCTCTATATTCACGAGCAAGGTTCGTTTGTGTTCACAGGGTTTGAGTCCACTCTACCTAACTGGCAAATCGGTTATGTCGGTGCAGTTCTTATGATTGCTGAGTTGGTGTCTGTCAAGCCCAAGTCAATGTCTAAGATCACTGGCTACAATTATTTGTCGCTATAAGGAGAATTTGAAATGGCATTAGCTCTTAATAAAATTATCCTTGCAAATGCAAATGCGAACACCCCAGGTGCGTATTTTCAGATCACAACTCTTGCAGCCACTACTGTTGGTAACGTAGTTCCCGCTGGTGTTTACATTGTGTTTCCCACTGCTAACGTGACCATCCAGGCCACCAGCGCAGTTAACACAGCTGGCAACATCACAGCAGTTTCAACCGTGTTGGCTAACAATACTGGTGGAATGATCTTTTCTGACGGTGTTAACGTGTTTGCCAACTCTTCTGTTACCAACGCTACAGTTACTTTGTTGACTGTTGACGGTGGACAGGCTGTGTCTGGTACATACAACGCATCATAAGGAGTGAACAATGGCTAATCCCGATTCAGTCAGTCAGTATTATCTGGATTCGTTTGGATACGGTCGTATTGGTCAAGCTACAGTTGTGTCTATGGCAGCCTTGGGTAATGCGGTTGCCACTATTCCTTTGTTGACTGGTGGCCTCACAAACTCAGGGACTGCAGTAGGTTCTGGTGCAGTGATTCCTCGCAGAATTACTGTTAACAATCCTACAGGGTCTGTTTCGTCTGCTTATGTGACGATTACAACAAGCAATGACGGCAACGCATCCAATGCGATAGTTGCTAACGTGGCTTTGAGTAACATCACTGCAGCGGGCAGATACCAAGACTTGACCATAGCAACGCCTTACTCCACTACAACTTCAGTTACTGGTAACTTGACATCTGCACTTTATGTGAACGTGACCACAGTTTCTGGTAATAGCAACACTGTAAACTTCCAAGTTTACGGTGACGTTGTACAGTTCTAATGAACGTGTTTGTTACGAACCGTGGGGACACACAGCTCGCTGTGGGTTCTTACGAGTTCAAAAAGAATACTCCTGTAGAGTTGCCTATTGAGGCAGCTGTGCAATTATTTGGGTATGGTCTTGATGATCGAGAGCATATCTTGGTTCGCTGGGGGTGGATACAACTGCACAGCGAACTGGCAGAAGGTTTGAAAAAGTTAGATCAGTTTGAAATAACAACTGAAAGACCAGGGAAAAACAGCTCGTTACCCTCGGCTGTTGGACGAGTACCCCTAACCCTCCAGAAGGGTTCGGGGGAAAAGACTCAAATGAAGGTAGCCTAACATGGACAGCAAATGGCAACGCTTAACGACTATCTCAGCCAAGTTGAAAATTTGCTCCATGACGTTAACAATGTTTTCTGGACGCAAAACCAGCTAACCACTTACATTAACGAGGCGAGAGAACGCACCGTTAGAGATACGGGTTGTCTGCGTAATTTGCAGACTACTACAGCTCCCCTGGCTTACAACTCTAGTACCTCGGCTGGTGTTTCTCCTACCATTTGGGCGGGCAACACCGCGGTCACAGCTGGTCAGTACGTCTTTTCCAACATCTACAACTATGTCTACACCCAGAGTGGGACATCAGGCAACTCTGCACCAATCTATCCTAATGGTGCTAATCCATTCCCGCCCACGACTCCATTTGCAGATGGCACTGCCATGCTGCAGTATGTGAGTAATTGCGAGATTCTTCCTTTTAATGCGTTGCCCCAGGGCATCAATGTTTATGATGTTGTCAATATCAACCTATATTGGGGCAATAGTCGGATACCTTTGCGTTATCTGCCTTGGTCCAACTTCACCGCCCAGTTGCGCTACTGGCAAAATTATGTGGGCAGACCCATCTGTTTCTCTATGTACGGGCAACAGGCCATCTACATTGCCCCCATACCAGACCAACTCTACTACATCGAGGTAGATACCAACATTTTGCCCTCTGCTTTATCACTCACGAACATTAACCAGGTGGACACCATCATTGACCCGTACACTACTGCGGTTCAATACTATGCTGCATACAAGGCCAAGTTCTATGAGCAGTCTTATGGTGAGGCTGAAATCTTCAAACAAGAGTACAACAAACACATATTGAACGTCCTCAATAGCACGTTTACAAGAAGGATTCCTGATCCATACAGTAGTGGAGGTTAAACATGGCCTCCGCAGAACAGAAGAAGTCCTACCAGGTAATCAAGGCTTTCAAGGGTCTCAACACCAAGGCCAACCGCACGGCTATCGACAAGGAGGAGTTCTCCTGGTTAGAGAACGCCATGCCTGTGGGGTCTGGCAATATGCGGATTATTCCCACCAGTAGCAACGTGACCAACGGTGCAAATGCGGTGGTATTTACCAACAATGTAGTTACCCTGTTTTCTGCCAACATCAATGATGATTATGTAGTGGCTGCAGAAGATAATGGTGCGCTAGAGGCATATGACCTCAGTTCTAACAACTTTGTGACCATTGTCGGCTCTGGCTCATTGTCCAATTCTGGTGTTGCATTCTCTCAATACCAAAATACAGACGTTTTTGTAGGAGACCCCACTAAAGGTTTGTATGACTGGAATGGGGTTAGTTTGATTCCCGTAGGTTCTGTGGGCAGTATTGCCATCACAAACCCAGGTATCAACTACACGTCTGCCCCCAACGTCACTATTTCTTCCCCCAACAATGCCAACGGTACACGGGCAACAGCTGTGGCCTCGATTACCACGGGTTCTGGCGGGGTGCAGAGCATACAAGTTTTAACGGGTGGATCAGGTTACACGTCTGTGCCCACGGTGACCCTTTCTACACCTGATGTGACGGGTGGAAGTACGGCTACGGCTGCAGCCACCATCTCTGGCGGTAATGTGGTGGCTATTTCTGTGGTCACGCCTGGTTCTGGCTACCTTAACCCGCCAACGGTTAGCATTACTGGAGGTGGTGGGTCTAGTGCAACTGCAAATGCATCACTTTCTACGGGTATTGTGAACGCCATCACGCTGACAAATGCGGGTAGCGGGTACACGTCTCAGCCTAGTGTCACTATTTCTGGTGGTGGCGGGTCAAATGCGACTGCTCTAGCCCAGCTCGTCACTTTTGCCACAGGCGTGGTGTCCATTCAGGTCACCAATGGGGGAACAGGTTACGGTCAGTACGGCAACCTGGCAGTCACCATCACGGGTGGCGGGGGCACAAACGCAAATGCAACCGCCATCATTTCTGGAAACGTGGTTAGCCAGGTCATTATGAACAATCCTGGCTCTGGTTATACCTCTGCACCGTCTGTGGCGGTCTCAGGTGGGACTGGCACGGGTGCAAACCTTGTTGCGACTGTGCAGCTAAACCCCATAGTGGACTTGGCTACCTTCTCCAACAGAGTTTGGGTGGCACAGGGGCGCACGGTTTATGCGTCTGCCTCCACAAGCCCCACAGATTTCACTTCTGTATCTGCTGTAGCGTTCAACATTCAGGACAGCACCTTGCACGGCAACATTCAAGGACTCTTGTCTGCCAATAACTTCTTGTATGTTTTCGGAGACGATAGCATCAACGTGTTCTCGGATTTGCAAGTGACCTCCACAGGGGCTACGGTGTTCACCAACACCAACGTGAGTGCGTCTATCGGTACTAAACGCATTTACGCCATTTTCCCCTATTTCAGGTCAGTCTTGTTCATGAATGACTACGGTATTTATGCCCTGGTTGGTTCAACAACCACCAAGATTTCTGACCCTCTAGACGGTATTTTTCCCTATATTGACTTCACTAAGCCTGTCACAGCTGGTCAAACACTGCTCAACAACATCCTTTGTGCGGTGTTTAACTTCTATGTGAACAGTTCTTTCCCGATTGGACCATCTGGATCACGGTACATACAGTGTATTTTCTTTGAGAAGAAGTGGTTTGTGTCTAGCCAGGGCAACATCCAGTATGTGACCTCTGTGCCTTTTGGCGGTAAGGTTAGACTGTATGGCACAGATAACAACAAAGTATTAAAACTGTTGTACAACGATACAACCAGTCCGATCAGTTCGTACATCCAGACTGCACTCAATGAGATGGGTGACCCCATCAGGACAAAACAAGCCCTCAAATTCGCTGTAGAAGCGACTTTAGCGCAAGGTGGCAACCTGAATGTCACCGTGGACTCAGAAAGCGGTTCTAGCCCGTCTTACACCCTTTCTAACACGGTTACCTGGACAAACACGGCTGGAACGACTATCGGTTGGACAAATTACCTATCTCAAACGATAATTTGGACAAATGTTAGCGGGTACTATTTGTACAAATCAGACGCAGAGCAGTACGGTAAGTATTTAGGATTAACGCAAACCAGTAATTCTGCTGGGTTTATTGTGAACACATTTGAGTTTGAACATGAATTAAGAGTGAGGTTCTAACATGGCATTACCAATTACAGTTCCCTATACGTTTGGAACGGCAACCACTGCTATCCCGCTGACCAATTTGGACAGTGATTTCAGCACTGTTTACAATGCGGTGAATGGTCTGGGTAATGGCTCGGTGTCACTAGCAAACGTGTCTATCACTGGCGGTACAGTATCAGGAAATACCACGTTCTCTAACGTCACCATCAGCAGTGTTGCAAGTACGTTTCCTAATAACTATTTGTCAAACAGTAGCGTTACTGTTGGTAATACATCTGTTGCGTTGGGTTCAACTGTCACATCTTTTGGTAATGTGACTTTGACAAACACCACGATCAGTAGCGTTGCAAGTACATTCCCCAACAATTACTTGTCCAACAGTTCTGTTACTATTGGTAACACGGCTGTTGCACTAGGTTCATCTGTAAGCACTCTTGGAAATGTAACGCTTACAAATGCAACTATTTCTAGTGTTTCTACTGCAATTACACCCGCAGAAGGTGGAACAGGATTAACAAGCATTACTGCTAATAATGTTATTTTAGGTAATGGCACAAGTTCTGTTCAAATTGTTTCACCAGGCACGTCTGGTAATGTTTTAACCAGTAACGGTACAACATGGATTTCTCAAGCTGGTGGCTCTGCTGCTACTCCTACTTCTTTGGGGACTGTTTATGGAAGCACAGTTTCGTCAGGAAGTTATACAACTGCTTTAGGCTATCAGGCGTTAAATTCAAATGGAAATAATTACAACGTAGGAATTGGTTATCAGGCTTTATACACCAATAATAATGGGGGGTATATGGCGGCAGTTGGTTATCAAGCACTATATTCTAATAGTGGAAATAGCGGTTCTGTTGCTCTTGGTTATCAAGCTGGATATTCTGCCGCTTGTGATAATTCTATTTTTATTGGAAACATTGCTGGTTATAACACAACAGGTGGTAACTATAATACTTACATTGGTTTTCGTGTTCGTGGAAGTTCAGCAACCGATACAGATAATTTAGTTATCGCTGGTGGATATAATGGAGGCGGCGCTGTTGGTAAAGGTTCAAGCACTGCATTTATTACTGGAAATGGTGGTAACACTTATAACGGGGCAAATACATCATCTTTTGCAACAACTTCAGATCAACGTCTCAAGAAAAACATTGTAGACAATACAGTTGGTCTTGCTAATATTATTCAACTTAGGGTTCGCAACTTTGAATATCGTTTACCCGAAGAAGTTGATTCAAGTCTAAAACCCACAGATGCCATTACAAAAAGTGGTGTGCAACTTGGTTTTATTGCTCAAGAGCTTGCAGAAGTTTTACCCGATTGCGTTAAAACAGAATCAACAGGCGTTATGTCTGTAAACATTGATAATGTAACTTATCACATGGTCAACGCAATAAAAGAACTCAACACTCTTATTACAACACAAGCGGCAACAATTACATCCATGCAAGCAACCATCACGGCTTTGCAAGCAAAAGTAGGAGTTTAAAATGGCACAAGTAAATCAATGGACTTGGACAATTCAATCAATGCAACAATGGCCTAGTGGAACAAACGCTGGTTACGTTGTTAATGTAAATTGGACTTTAACAGGTACTGATGGCACTCAAACTGCCAGTATTCAAGGCAATACTCAATACCCTGTAAATGAAGCTCAATCAGGATTTGTGCCTTACGCACAGCTCACTCAAGCTACAGTTATTGGTTGGGTGCAAGAATCTTTGGGTGAAACAGGTGTTGCTAACTTTGAGGCCAATGTACAAGGTCAAATAAATAACTTGGAAACACCTCCAGTTTTGCCTGTAATAGAACCTCTTCCTTGGAGTGCTTAAATGTCCGTATCAGCACCATTTGCCCCGTCTGGTAACACTGTAGTCATTACAGCTTCTACTACTGCACCCGCACCTGTGCAAGTGCCTTCTGCCACTTTGGGTAGTAACCAATACAGAATCATAAATTCTGGTTCGCAAGTGGTGATACTTGGATTTGGACAAACATCTGCCATTGCAGCTGCTGGTGGAGTCATACCATCGACTACACAGAGTAATTGTTTGCCTTTGTTGCCTGGTACGGATGAAATCATCACGTTTGCACCCAATGCTTACTTCACCGCAAACGCAACATCAAGCACTGCAACTATTTACATTACTCCTGGAGATGGGGACTAATCATGTTAAAAACGGTATCTAGTGGCGGTGGAACAACTGGGCAGTTAAATTATTTAGGCACATGGAATGCCAATACAAACTCGCCTACGCTTGTTTCTGGCACTGGTACTAAGAATGGTTACTATGTGGTTTCCGTTGCTGGAACAACCACATTAGATGGCATTTCATCATGGTCTGTCGGGGACTGGGCTATATTTAACGGCACAGTTTGGGAAAAGGTATTGGGAGGCACTACAGAGTCTTTTGCAAATGTGTCTATCACAACGGCAACAGGTTATCTCTACGCCAACAATACTGCCAACGTCATTGCATCTTTGACCATTCCTAATTCTGGACTAGCCAATAGCAACGTCATTATTGGCAACACCACGATTGCACTAGGCAGCACAACTGCTAACCTTTCCAACCTTACTCTAGCCAACGTCACTATTCAGAGCGGTACGTTTCCTTCTGCAAACCTCTCTGCCAACAGTGCAACCATAGGCAACACTGTGGTGGCACTAGGTAGCACGGTGACTACGCTAGGCAACGTCACTTTAGCCAACGTCACCATACAAAGTGGTAATGCAACATTTACCAATGTCACCGCTCAAAATCAGATTGCAACTGCAAACATCTATGCAAACGTCACAGCGGGTGCATTTTCCTATGGAACTCTTGGATATTCAGATGTAGGAATTATTGCATCTTACGCAAATAGTTCTAATAACTATGTGCAAATTGTTTTACAAAACACAAGTAGTGGAACAAATGCGTCTAGTGATTTTGTGGTGGTTAATGACACAGGGTCTGCCTATGCTGATTTTGGTATGACATCTAGCCAGTACACGGGTACAGGTGCATTCTATAAACCCAACGCACCGTATTTGTATTCTGGTTCTTCTGATTTGTACATTGGCACGATCACTGCAAATGCTATTCACATTGTTGCTAACAATGCAACAACAGATGCCATCACAGTTGCCTCTACTAATGCGGTAACTATTCCCTCGTTGTCTAGTGGCAATGTCACCATCACAGGAGGAACAATCAATGTTACGACTACTAATGTGGCTGCTACCACTGCTGCTAGTGCTACTTTTGCTAATTCAAGCCTATTGTTAGTACCAGCTGGTTATATAGATTTTGACCTCAACGGCACAGTAGTAAAAGTGCCCTACTACGCTGTTTAAGATGAACGATGACAACAACAACCTATCACTCCTAGACTTACTCATTATGTGGGTAGGGACGGTGGTGGGGCACATTACACTGTCCACTCTAGTGTTGTTGGCTACGTTAATTTACACTGTCATAAAGACATATCTCTTAATTAGAGATAACTTTAGGAGAAGATAAAATTAACCAGAACGATTTAGCCTATGTACAGTTTGGTGACGTGGAGGGACTTTCCAGGCTCGTGTTTGAGAACTTTCAGCAACACAGGCTATTTTGGCAAACCCTAAACCGCAACAACATTGCTACGCCTTTCTACCCTATAGAAGAGGCCAACCCTGACAACCTCGATGACTGGCTACTGATTCACAACCAGATGCACGAATCACTAGCAAAGATACTGAACCTAGCCAACCCTTTCCAACTGCTAGATGCGGACTGGAATGTGGAAGATGACTTCTATGACTGGATTGGGGTTCATCAGGACATTCACCAGCAAATTGCTCAACGTCTGAAGGTGCAGTAATGGCTACAAGACTTGAACCTATACAGATACTAGAAAAGAGTATGCAAGGGTCTAAACAAGACCCTAAACGTACTTATGCTGCCATGACACGCCTGGTAAAAGAAGACCCCAAATTCAGGGTAATGCGTGCAAATAACTCGTTGTTTTCCTATTACAACTTAGGCAACGGCAATGTAGATGTTGCGCTAGACACGGCAGATACTCCTCGTGATTTGGTCAAGAGCGTGAAACAATTTGCACAGGCCATGAAGGTGGCTAAGTTCAAAAGAGGGCGGTTTGACATTAGCAACCCACAAATTGAGAAAGTCCTCAAAATGGCTGGTTTGCAATACAAATTGATGCCTATGCCTGGTGGTCAAATGGCTGCAGTGGTGGAGGTATAACATGAGTAATGTTGTTAATACTGTTGTTTCTGATGTTGGAAATGTTGTCAATACCGTTGCCAATGATGTCAACACCATTGTCACGACTGCTATACAAAACCCTTTACCCATTATTGAGACCATTGCGGTGACTGCTGCACTAGGTCCAGAAGGTTTAGATTTAGCCACAACCATAGGTGCACCCGCTACTGCTGCGGTGTCTAGTGCTGCGGTGGCAGCTGCTAACGGTGCAAATGTAGACCAAATTGCTACCGCTGCTCTGTCTTCTGGTGCGGGTAGTTACATTTCTGGTGCTACTGCTACAAGTGTGGCTGGGGCACAACCAGACGTTAATCAACAAGCACTAGCCAACATTGCGGGTTCTGCTGCTGGATCAGGTGCAGCCACGGCTATTAAAGGCGGTAGCATTGCCGACATTCTCAACAACATTGCCTCTGGTGCAGCCGCTGCGGGTACTGCTACGGGCACACAAGCCTTGGGTGCTGGCCCTACAACTGCAAACGTATTGGGCGGTTATGTAGGCGGTGCAACTCAGGCGGGTGGTAATGTCTTAACTGGTCTAGAAGGAGCTGCTGCGGGTGCTACTAAACCCTCTGCATTGCCAGTTGACACCACAAATGTTTCACAAGTTGATACAAGTCAGGCGGTGACACCCACGCCAGTACCAACAACAACAACACAAGTTGCAGAAACCCCATTTGTAGATTTATCAAAACCCACTGTTGTTGCAAGTTTAACAGGTGGACTAAATGAATTGCCACCAGGTGGATTTCAGCCTGGTCAGATTACGCAAACAGCTGCGGGTCTGTTTACCACCTATATTGCTCAAGATGGTACAGCTGTCAACATTCCTATTACTGTAAACCCATCAACAGGAGCTATCAGCACAACATCTACAGACCCAGAGGCACTCAAGGCGATCAAGGTCCTGACGGTAGACCCCACCAAAGTCAACCCTGTTTTCTACGACAAAACGCCTATAGACCCAGGCTTGTCCGCAGAAGAGAAGTCTGCACTTGCAAATGTTGCTAGTCAAACTAGCCAGGACATGATCAACGCACTCAAGTCTGGTAAAGCACTAGACGAGTATTACAACACCTATGCCTACACGTCATCTTTGCCCACGTTTGTGACGCAAATGGCACAGGAGTTGGCTAACGATCCTACAGGTACAGACCCTAGTTATAACTCACTGAGAGCAGAATACAAGGCGGTAACAGGCACTGACTTTATTAGTCCTTCTGGTGTACCTAATGTTATTTTGCCACCCGTGACTATTGTTGCGTCTAGAGTAATCAGCTCAGACCCAGCCACTGGTGTCACGTTTGTGGTGGGTGCAGACGGTAATCCTATTCCTGTCTCTACAACAACACCGCTCACGCCTGGTCAGACGATTGCCTACAACAGTGCAACTAATACAGTTATTCCTAGCAGTGTGACCAGTCAGACTTCTGCTGACATTACCACGCCAGATACAACAAAGACACCGAGTACAACCACAACATCTGGCACTACACCAGGTGCAACAGCTGGTGCAACACCAACGCCCAGCACAACCGTCAGCACCAGTCCTAGTACAACAACATTGTCTACGGCCTTGAACTTGCCTAGTGCGGGGTCAATTACAACAACCCCAGCGGGCACTACTGCAAACACAACTAGAAGTTATGGTGGGTTTGTATCTGGTCCAACACCTACGCCTACACCATCAGGAACGCCAACGCCTACTCCTAGTGTTACTCCTACGCCTACGCCATCTATCACGGTGACACCACCACCTACCCCTACGCCTGTGCCTAGTGAGGTGGTGACACCACCTAGTGGGCCATCTACTGAGAAAACACCTTATCCAACCTACAAGCCTGACGTGTTTGTTGAAAGTAATGTGCCTAAGACATTGGCGGGTGCGCTAAATATTGGTGGCAATTTACCGTTGGCGGGTCAGACCGTGGGATTAGGTGGCGGTGGAGGGGGTGTTTCTGTAGAATCAGGGCAGCAACAAAAACCTGTCTGGAACGTAGCCTCACTCAAGTTAAAAGACGAGGCCGAGGGCACGCCTGATTACGGGGCATTATCATCAGCACTGGGGATATAAATGGCTACAGCACTTAAAAACCTGACCAAAATGGGTACAGACGTGAAACAAATAGCACGTCTACTCCAGAAGAAAGCTCCTCCAGGGCATATGCTGGCCTACATTTCTCCAGAAGAGGCAGAGGTTCTCAAGCAAAGAGGTGGCTCTGGGCGCATCACAGATGAGGGTATTCCCTCGTTTGAACCTATTGATGTTACTGGTGAAAACACTCTAGGATTTGATCAACCTGTACAAACAGGACAACAAGTTCAACCAGATATTGGACCTATTTCTACTGAAACTCGTGGTGGTGGTGACACTATTTCTGCTGCACCAGCACCTGTAGAAACATCAGTTAGTGCTGCACCATCAGATTACAGTTTGTTTGGCGGGGGAGGTGGTGGAGGTCAACCAGGCATTAGACTGGGGACACCTAGTCAACTTAGTTTGGCCTTGCCGTCTGACGTAACACCGTCAATTACAACGCCATCTGGTCCTTCTCCTTACGACATTACAAGCAAAACTGCATCAACCCTTGCTGCACCTGGGCCAGAAGTAAGCGCACCAGCACCAGGCGGTATGTCAGATGCTACCAAGGCTAAACTAGGCATAAGCGGTCTAGAGGCTCTTCTAGGTGCATCTCAGGTCAGGGCAGCACAATCACAAGGTCAGGCAGCGCAACAGGCATTACAGGCACAGGCAGCACCTTATCAACAGCAAGGTCAGCAGTTGTTGGCAGCCTCACAACGGGGTGAACTCACTCCCGCCAATCAACAAGTTCTTCAGGCTGCACAGGCACAGGCAGCGCAGAATATTGCGACTAGAGGCGGTGTTGGCGGTATGCAAGCCCAGAACCAAATCAACGCACTACAACAGCAGTTGTTGACCAGTCAACTCAATTTGGGTCTCCAGTTGCAGTCTGTGGGTGACAAGATTGCTCAAGGTGCTATTCAAGCTGGTGTCCAGGCTGATCAGTATGTCAACAACCTCACGTCTAGTTATGCCATGAACATTGCTAGAACACTGGCTGGTGGTTTGCCTGGTGGCACAACTACAACTCCTACACCGCAACAATAAGGGGTTAACATGACTACCACACTAGGCAAATTAGGATCAGGCACATTTGGGGCGTTTGGCTCACAGGATTTAGCACCCAAAAAAGCAGAATCAACAAGATCACTTGCAAGTCCAACTAAAAGTCTAGACGAACAGTTGGTGGAGTCTGCCACTGCCAAGGGTGAGTTGGAGAAGGCACAGACAGAACAACAGGCCAAGACTTCTGCTGAGATGGCTGCGGGCGAGAAAGGTGTTGCTGAAACCTATGCCAAGAGCATGGCAGAAGACCCCACCCGTGCGCTAGTAGGACAGAAGACACAAGAACGGGCAGACATGAAGTTTGTTCCTACACAAGAAACTGTGCAAGACTTAGGGACTCTCTTTACTGTCACTAATCTTCTGGGATTCATGATTGGTGGCAAGTCCAAGGGCAATGCTCAGGCTGCCATGTCTGCCATGAACGGGATGCTAGAAGGCCATCAGAAAGGCCGTGCAGACGTTTACAAGAAAGAAAAAGACATCTTTGACGAGAATATCAAGACTTTAGACAAGACGATTGATTCTCTCAATAAGAAGATGCAAGAAGATTTACAGCTTTATCAAACAAACAGAGACGCTGGAATGGCTGCTTTGCGGGATACAGTTGCACAGCACAATGCCACGTTTATCAAGGATGCGATGGAGAAGTATGGCCCAGCATACGCCTATGACAAGGTTAAATCTCTGGTAGAAATGCGGGACAAACAACGTATTGCACAGGCTAATTTAGACGAAAAAGAGAGAGCACGCATTTCTAGAGAAGAAGACAAGAAACGTGATCGAGAACTTAGAGTACAGCTGGCCCAGATTGCAGCAGAGGCTAAACAGTCCAAGTCACGAGGAGAAGAATCAGAGCTAGGTACTCCTGATATCAATGGCGTGTATCAATTAGGCGTTCCGCTTGCTTTACAAAATCCTTACAGAGGTTTGACTGACAAACTAAAAAGCCAAACATATTTAAAAGAATTGGCTAAAGCAGAGACAGAATTTGCTACAAATGCGACTGCCACAAACAAGGCTAGAAACACCATCAATGATATGACCGAGGCCGAGGACATTCTAAAAAGGATATCCACAGGTGGGTTAGCCAGAATCCCGTATGGTGGTGAGTTGCAAACTGCATTTAGTAGTGACGCTGCACGGTTTGACTCTATTGCCAAGAATCAGGCTAGAAACGCCTATGTCAAGGGTGAGGGTGCATTGTCTGACACAGAACGCAAGATGTTTGAAAAGTCTAGCATCAGTTTATCTAACCCTACTGCGACTAATCAACAAATTATCAACGTCACAAAAGAAGTTGGTAAACGTGCTGTTGACCACAATGAATACCTAGAGCGGTATTTTTCTGCTAACAAAACATTGATGGGTGCAGAAGAAAGTTGGAATAGATACTTGAACAACAATCCATTATTTGCACCTGGTTCAACAGAAAAGGACTTAGTATTGAACCCTAACAGAATGCCATTTACACAATATTTCCAAAACGAAATAAGAAGGGCTGCAAGTGGACAATAAAGAAGTCAAACCCATACCAGGCGGTCCTGTCTTAAAAGAGGCACTACAAGGTGCTACTCTAGGATTTGGAGAAGAGGCTCTAGCGGGTCTCAGGTCAATGATTCCTGGGCAACCCAGCTATCCAGAGGCGGTCAAAGCCGAGCGAGAAGAGTTACGCAAGTTTGAGTCTACGTCACCAGGTGGTGCTACAGCTGCTCAATTAGGTGGTGCAGTATTGCCAGCTGTGGCAACTATGGGCATGGCAGAAGTACCCGCTGCACTTGAGGTGGGTGGTAATTTAGCCCTGACTGCACTTAAAAAGTATGCACCTGACTTTGCAGCCAGACTGCCAGGCTTTCTAAAAAGCACAATCACGGGTGTAGAAACTGGCATGAAAGCTGGTGCGGGTGGGGCTGAAAAAACAGAAGACATACCCTCAGAGATGGCAAAAGGCGGTGTAGTGGGCGGTGTTTTAGGTGGAGTTGGACGCATTGCGGTGGACACAGCTGCTCCAGCCTTTCGCAACCTGTTTGGCAACCCAGACAAGATTGCTGCCAAAAAGATTGCAGACGCACTAGAGGCCGACAAGACCACGCCAGAAGAGTTGGCTGCCAAGATGAAGAGTGCTGCCAAAGGTGCAGATGTAACCCTATCAGACGTTGCTGGGGAAAACCTCAGAGGGTTGATGCGGGTGGCTACCAACGTGCCTGGTGAGGCCAGACAAGAGGCTACCAAGTTCCTAAACCAGCGACAACTAGACCAGTTCAACAGAATCTCTAAAGACGTTGAACAGACCATGATTGGCAAAAAAGGGGTAGATGTTGCCAAGTTAAAGCGGGATTTGGACACGGTTAGGAAACAAGCATCTGCACCTCTTTACGATCAGGCCAACAAAGTCATGATCGAAAACACGCCAGAGTTGGCAACTTTAATCAAAAGAATGCCTAACCAGGTATTGGCTTTAGGCAGAGAGGCACTCAAGACTGACGGCCTACCCATACCTAAATTACCACCCAAAATAGAAGAACTGGTGGAAGTGCCTATTAGGGACAAGGCGGGTAAGGTAACTTACCTACAGATGAAACCTGAGTCCAATGATTTCAAAATCTATGACCTTCTGAAAAAGGGTCTAGACGAGATGATTGACCGTGAACAGGACAAGGTATCAGGCAAGTTCACCCCCCAAGGTACACGCCTAATTAACTTAAAGTCTGAGTTCCTAGACTACCTAGACAAGGCCAACCCAGCCTACGGTCAAGCACGGGCATTGTGGGCTGGTCCTACACGGGCAAACAGGATGCTAGACAAGGGCAGAAAGGTCTTCTCCGCAGACCCTAGCAACATTGCCTACGAGATTTCTAAGTTGTCTCCTACTGATAAACAATACTTCCAGTTGGGTGCTGCACAGGCGGTCAAGGAGGCATTGGCGGGTAAGCGGGATATGTTGGACAAGGCCACGGCTATTTTCTCCACGCCCAAGGCCAGAGAACTATTACGCCCTATATTCCCTTCTAAAGCAGCCTATGACGTGTTTGCAAACAGAATGGAGACAGAACAGGCCATGTCTCGCACCAGAGGCTATATGTTGCCCACAGCGGGTTCTAAGACTGCTGGACTAGGGGTAGACATCGGTGAGTTTGGTGGTGAGGCCGAGTCAGGTGCGTTGTCTAAATTGATTAGGGGTGATTTTGGTGGCGCTGCACTACAGTTAGCCCCTGGTGTTTATGGCAAGACCACGGGCATGACCCCGCCAGTTGCCAGCTCCTTGCAAAAGACTTTGCTAACCCCAGGCGTGACTGCTAAATCGTTTGCTGACCAGGTCAAGGCTGCACGTCAAGCAGCTGCACGAGGTGAGAGACAACGTGAGTCCATCACAAAAGGTTTGACTGTCCCGTATGCCATCCCTGGCGCAACCGAACAAAACAGATAGGAGTAGACCATGCCACTCAAGAAAGGTACTAGCCGTGAAACAATATCTAAAAACATCAGCAAACTCACAAAAGAGGGAGGCCGTCCACGCAAGCAAATTATTGCTATCGCTTTGTCATCGGCTCGCAAATCAAAAAAGTCTGGTAAGAGAAAAGGCAAAAGAGGCTGAAAAACTAGGGTTTAAGTTATGACCAAGAAGAAAGAAAAGGGTATCAACCCAGCACTAGAGACAGCCATCTCTGAGATGCTAAAAGCGGTCATGGTAGACCCTACTGCCACGATTACTGACAAAACAAAGGTGATAGACCGTGCCCTCAAGTTGGAGGCCATCAAGATGAAGATGCAAGATGACGAGTGGGGTAGTGGGTTTATGGGATTAGAAGACGAGGAAAACGAGGCATAATAGGGCTTTTTAAGGGGGTTCTATGGATAAAGTCTCATTGATCACGTTGGCTTTGAAAGTCATCTCAGATCGTCTAATCACGATTCTGGCACTCATCATGTCGTGTGGATTAACGTCCTACACGTTGTGGGCGGGTGATTGGACAAGGGTAGCAACACTTGCTATATTTGTGTTATTCAGTTATTTAGTTGTAAAGAACAAGGAGGTTAGTCATGCCAAGCAGCAACCGCAACAAGAACCCTATGAGTCCCAAAGCTGATTATGAAAACAGCAACATGGCTAACTCTAAACACCAGAGACCCCATGAGGTAAACCAACAGATTGCCAAGTCTGTGCGTCCACAGTTGCCCCGTGACGGGTCTGTTGGCATGGAAAGATGGACACCTGGCACATTGCCTATGGGCGGGTTTAGGTCAGTCATTGACTTCTCTGGCACGCCTAGTTACAACACCAAGAAGTCACCTACCTCTGGTGGTGGTGGAAAGGTTTACTGAAATGGCTAATAACATTCCATTCCAACAGATGGGCAATACTGTTAGGATGATTGTTAATGGTGCTGCAAACACGCAATCCAATGTGTTTACTATTCAATCTAACAGTCCTTGCCAACAATATTATCTAGCCAATGCTGATACAAACTCTGCGGTGTATGTACA
>Ga0316230_1000754_pt1 | contig 40982 bp, 31 predicted proteins | sample TBH18025metaG_FD_206004 | JGI IMG/M metagenome (GOLD analysis project Ga0316230, IMG submission 206004) | Freshwater microbial communities from Trout Bog Lake, Wisconsin, USA - TBH18025 | ecosystem: Environmental > Aquatic > Freshwater > Lake > Hypolimnion/Profundal zone | place: USA: Wisconsin... | reverse complement strand
TCGAACGCCGGTTTAACACGTGGTAGACCATTCCTGCAGCAGTCACACGTACGCATCTTGGCATCACCACAAATTAGACACAAAACCGACTCCTGTCAACATAAATTAACCTGACACGTTATCTCGGGCCGTGTGGCCCTCATCGTAGCCCTGGTCGATGCCCATGAATGCATCGGGCGTCACTTTCTGCGAATCGGGCGTCAAACTGATCGAAAGGTTTGGAGGTCATGGCGCCATACAAGGAACCGCAGACGCTATCCTGGCCCGGAAGTATGTGATGGGTGGCGTCGGTCTGGAGGCAGATCCCCACCACGCCGGAGGCCTGGCTGTTCAACTGCACGAGCGAAATGTTCACCGAGGAATCGCCTTGGGGGATGGTCACGCTGTCGGTGATCGTCTGGCCGCCGCAGACCAGTTCATAATCGCCGGGGTTGACGGCGCCGCCGACGACCAGCGGCACGGCCAGGGAAGGGGCATTGTGTGAGCAGTTAGCGCAGACTCGTGTTCAGCATCGTCGCCAGCGGCACCGAGAGGCGATTGACCGGCTGATGAATTATGTAGCCGAAAGGCGAGACATGATTCGCTACGTGGAGTTTGAGAAGCAGGGCTGGGATATTGGCAGCGGCCCGACGGAAAGCCAGTGCAAGGCGACGACCCGGCGGATCAAAGGTCGGGGGATGCGCTGGAATCATTGCAATGCAGAGCACATGATGCAGTTGGAGGCCCTATACCAAAGCCGCGCCTGGGGCAAGTGGTGGTCAACCCGTTATCTGCTGAATTGAGCCTCTCCCGAAAAGATTGGCAGACCCTGGAAATGCCGAGTTCACTTGGTCGCTGGAAGGCACGGCGAGAATCGTGTATATGTGGCCCAAGTAGCCGCAGCCAAAGAGAAGAGTCAACCAAGGATTCCACTGATGGCACGGATAAGAAATGAATCTGACTTAGCCGCGTTATCGGCGCTCGCCGTACTTGCCGCTTATGCCCATTGCCGCACTGAACAACCTGACCAAGAGCTTCGGCCACAAGGCCCTGTTTGAGAAGTTGAGCTTGAGCATCTACCGCGGCCAGCGTATTGGCCTGATCGGCGCCAACGGCAGCGGCAAGACCACGCTGCTGCGGATTCTGCTGGGCCAGGACACGCCTGATGACGGCGTGGCCTCCATCCGCAAGGGCGTGAGCGTCGGCTACCTGGAACAGAACCCCACCTTCACCCCCGGCAATACCGTCATGGACGAGGCGGAAGAGGCCTTCGCCGACCTCAAACGCCTCTCCCATCGCATGCGCGAACTTGAGCATGACATGGCCCACCTCCAGGCAGCGGAGTTGGAGCGAGTGCTGGACCAATACCAATCCGTCCAGCACGATTTCGAGCTGGCCGGCGGCTACGCCTGGCGGCATCGCCTGGAAGCCACGCTGCACGGCGTTGGCCTTGACGAAGCGATGTGGGAGCAACCCGTCGAGACCCTTTCCGGCGGCGAACGCTCGCGTCTGGCCTTGGCCCGGGCCCTGGTGGGCGAACCCGACATTCTGCTGCTGGATGAGCCGACCAATCACCTGGATCTGGCCGCCGTCGAGTGGCTGGAAGATTACCTGGTTGACTACAAGGGCGCCGTGCTGTTGATCAGTCACGATCGTTATCTGTTGGACCGCCTGGCCACCCGCATTGCCTGGCTGCAATATGCCCGCTTAATGACCTTCGACGGCAATTACTCCCATTACATCGAGCAGCGGGAAGTGATGGAACTCACCCAGGAGCGGGCCTACGAGCAGCAGCAGAAGGACATCGCCAAGACCGAGGAATTCATCCGCCGCTTCAAGGCGGGTCAGCGTTCCAAGGAAGCCAAGGGCCGCGAAAAACGGCTGGACCGCCTCAAGGAAGGCGAGGCCCTTCTGGCCGCCGTGCGGCAGGATAAGGCGGTCCGCATCGCTTTCGACACCCCGGAGCGGGCCGGGGACCGCCTGCTTACCGTGCGCGACCTGACCAAGAGTTACGCTGCCGGCCCGTTATGGGAGGGCGTCACTTTCGGGATGACTCGCGGGGAGCGCGTCGGCATCATTGGCCCCAACGGCTGCGGCAAGACCACGCTGCTGGAGACCCTGGTCGGCCGCCGCCAGCCTGACGGCGGCACGGCGCGCTGGGGCTCGAACATCACCATGGGTTATTACGAGCAAACGCTGGGGGGGCTCAACGAAAAGAACACCGCTTTCGAAGAGGTCTCCGCCGGCCGCAGGCTGCACCCGCAGGTCATTCGCGACATGCTAGGCGCCCTGTTGCTGGGCGGCGAGCAGGCCGATAAGCCCATCGCCGTTCTCTCCGGCGGCGAGCGGGCCCGGGTGCGCTTGGCGCAACTGCTGCTGGACAAGCCCAACGTGCTGGTGATGGACGAGCCGACCAATCACCTGGATATTGCCGCCTGCGAAGCGTTGGAGCGGACCCTGGCGGATTTCCCCGGCTCGATACTGTGTGTCAGTCACGATCGCTATTTTCTAAATAAGATCGCCACCAGGTTGTTGATCCTGCGCCCGCCGTCAATGGTGGATTTCGACGGCAATTACTCGGCCTGGCACGAGCGCTGCGTTGCCGAAGCCGCCCGCGCCGCCGCGGGGCGGAAGAAACCGGACGGCCGGCGGTAGGCGGTACAAGCAACCGGCAACGCAATATTGCGTTAGCAAGACCGGGGCTTGCATGGAAAAGGAGTTGGGGGTAGATTAATGAACTCGGCATGCCAAGGGCCCGTCGGAAAAGACCTGTTGGAGCCGCCGCGAGGCGGTCGCGGGTTGATTTCCGGCGCCGGTTCTTACAATTGCGCGGCAGGGATCGGCGGAGGTCGCTATCCCTGAATCACCAAGCCTTATTGCGGCTTTCGATGACTTGGCCATCGCGAGGCGCACGGGCTGCCAGGGCAGGCGACGGACGACAGTCAAATAACGCTGTCACCCGTCCCCTGTGCCCTGTAAACTTTTTGGAGTCAGGTAAATGGCACAGTCGCAAGCGGAACTCGTCAAGTCACTGGTCGATGCGGGAGTACATTTTGGACATCGCGTTTCGCGATGGAACCCCAAGATGGAACCGTATATCCGCGGCAAGCGGAATATGATTCACATCATCGACATCAAGGAAACGCTCAAGGGCCTGCTGCGGGCCAAGAAACTGGTCCAGCAGATCGTCGGCCAGGGCAAGGATATTCTTTTCGTCGGCACCAAGCGCCAGGCCCGCCACGCCATCGAGGATGAGGCCAAACGCTGCGGCATGCACTATGTTTCCGAACGCTGGTTGGGCGGCACGCTGACCAACTTTCGCACCATCCGCGCCCGCCTCAATCGCCTGGAAGAACTGGAAAAACTTTGGGCCACCGGGCAGATCGAGACGTATTCCAAGAAAATGAAGGCCACCCTGCAGCGGGAAATGACCAAGATCAAGACCAACCTCGAAGGCATCCGCAAGATGGAACGCATGCCAGGAGTCATGGTGGTCGTCGATACCCGCCGGGAGCATATCGCCGTTAAGGAAGCCAAAAAACTGGGGGTTCCCACCATCGCCCTGATCGACACCGACAGCGACCCGGAACTGATCGACCTGCCGATTCCCGGCAACGATGACGCGATGCGGGCGGTGGAGATCATTCTTGGCGAGATTGCCAACTCGGCGATCGAAGGCAAGACCGGCCGGCCCGAAGCCAAGGGCGAAGAGTCCGCCGGGCCAGCGCCACGGCGGCGTTCGTCGCGGTCACAGTTCCGCGCCGAGGACGGCAAGGGCGAGGAAACCCCCGTCGCGATCCCCGCGCCCGAATTGCCGGCCGACCTCGAGGCGGCGTCGCCGGTCCCCCCGGCAGACAAACTTGGCGCATAAACACCCAGGCAATTGTGCAGTTCCCCAAGGCTTCTCCGCCGGAGAAGGAATTGGTGGAGCATTACCAGCAGGAGTTGACGACCATGGCGGAAATCACGGCGAAATTGGTGAATGATCTTCGGGCCAAGACGGGCCTGCCGATGATGGAATGCAAGAAGATGCTGGCGCAGACCGGCGGAGACGTCGACAAAGCGATCGACGAGTTTCGCAAGAAAGGCATCAAGGCGTCGGTGCTGGCGCGCGGCGCCACCGAGGGCAGGGTCGTCGGCCTGATCGCCTCGGACGGCAAATCAGGGGCGATGGTCGAGGTCAACTGCACGACCGATTTCACCGCCAAGAGCGAAGTGTTCGCCCGCCTCACGGCCACCGCGGTCAAGATGTTCCTGGGCAATCCCCATGCGGAGTTGGCCAAGGACGCGGCGATCAGCGGCGAGGTGGTGGGCGTGTCGCAGGCTACCGGTGAAAACGTGCGCATCGGGCGCACCGCGGCCCTGGCCAATGCCCATGGCGTGGTGGGGCTTTATGTCTACAACGTGACCGGCAAGATCGGCGTACTGATGTCGCTGACCGGCAGCCCCAGCGAGGAATTGATCAAGGATCTGGGCATGCACATCACTGCAAAGGATCCACGTCCCCTGGGACTGACCCGTGAGGCTATTCCCGCGGAGGTTATTGCCAAGGAGCGCGAGATCGCCCTCGAGCAGGCCAAGCAGACCGGCAAGCCCCAGAATATCGCCGAGAAAATTGCCGAAGGGAAGATGCAGGCGTTTTACAAGGACCGGGTGCTGCTGGACCAGGAATTCATCCGGCCCGATAAGTTCCAGGGTAGCGTGGCGCAATACCTCAAAGCTAATAACGTGACGCTGGAACAGTACGTGCGGATGGAAGTCGGGCAGTGAAGCTTGCCGATGAAGCCCGTCGCTGTGCGGCGGGCTTCATGTGAAGGGGGCAGGGGTTTAATGCGCCACCAGATGTTTCTCCGTTCTCTTCCAACGCCTGGCAATTCCGCGGGAAAACCGCCGGGAACTTTGTCGCTGGCGGGCAATCCGCTCGCCTTTTCTGCGGATCATCCTTCTCAACGTCGGGGCCAAACAATTACGATGGCGGCAGGGGTTGTGAGGTTGTGGTGGGACGGGAAGTACAGGCGGGTTGCGAGGCTGGAGCAGGTTGGGAAGTTGGGGCGACAGAAGAAGTGGCACTGGTTTGCGAGGTAGTGGCCGGGTGCGGGGCGGTCGCGGGAGTGGTTGCCCCAGACGGCTGGGACGCGGGAGCAACGGGGGAAGAAACCGGGAGATGGATATAGGCGTCCATGGGCCAGTCGGGGTCGGAAAAATCCGGCAGCTCGCGCGGAGAGGTCAAGTGGTCGTTTTCCAGGAAAATTTTCCAACGGGCCGCTAGGGTTGGATAGCGGCGGAGGAATTCCTGCCAGGCGACATAATAGGAGCGGAAGTAAAAAGTTTTTTCGGCATACCCGGCGGCCTGACGCTGGAGTTCTTGAAGCTGGGATTGAGCGGCGTCAAGCTGCTTCTGTAGCTCGGCGGCCCTGGCCTTGAGTTGGTCGTTCTCGGCGGCGAGTTGATTCTTGCGCTCCTGGGCGGCTTTCAATTGATCCATGGCATCGTCGATCATCTTGCGCAGTTGATCGGGCTGCACGGCGTCCTGGGCCCTGGCCACCGGAGCCAGGGTAAGCATCAGGGTTATCGCTGCGCAAAGCCATCTCATGGTCGATCCTTTCTTGCCGGCCGTTCCGTGGCCAAGAGGCGAGTATTCTAAGAAGGGGAGGGTAAGGGCACAAGAACAAGCGTCAGGAGTTAAGAAGTGGTTCTGGCACGCTTAGAATCTATCTCCGAACCCAATGACTCCGCGATGGGCCATTCCTGGCCCACCCTCCGGGCGATGCATCTTTCGCCCGCACTCGTCGTCGCTCCTCCTCGCCGTATCTCTCCATTGATACGCCTTGTCGTCGCTCCTTGATTGCAGGCGAAATATGCATCGTCGCGGGGCCATTGGGTTCTGAGATAGATTCTTAGGGTTGGTCCGCAGGGTGGGCACATGCATGCTTGGAAAAACTAAGCCGCAGCACCTGCCCGTTTTGCGGACCATCCTGCTGGCCGTCGGGCTAGCGCCGGCATACCATCAGGCCTATGAAAATTGCCGTGACTGGCGCCTTTGGGTACTCAGGCCGATACATTGCCAGGCGATTGCTGGACGGAGGGCATAGCGTCATCACCCTGACCAACTCGCCCGCGCGGGAGAATCCGCTGGGGCAGGCGATCACCGCGGTGGGCTTCAATTTCGATGAACCGGAACGGTTGACCAAGTCGCTCAAGGGAGTGGAGGCGTTGATCAATACATATTGGGTGCGGTTTGATTATGCGACGTTCACGCACCGGCAGGCGGTGGTCAACAGCGGGGCGCTGTTCCGTGCGGCCAGGGATGCCGGGGTGGGGCGGATCGTCCATGTGAGCATCACCAACCCGGATATCAATTCCGACCTGGGATATTTCCGCGGCAAGGCTCAGGTGGAGCTGGCCCTGGAGGCCAGCGGGATATCCCATTGCATCCTGCGGCCGGCGGTCTTGTTCGGGAAAGAAGACATACTCATCAACAATATCGCCTGGTCGTTGCGGCATCTGCCGGTGTTCGCAGTGTTCGGCTCTGGCGAGTATCGGCTGCAGCCGATCCATGTGGATGACCTGGCGGCGGTTGCGGTGGCGCGGGCGACAACGCCGGGGGCCAATGAGATTGTCAATGCCATCGGGCCCGAGACGTTTACCTATCGCCAGATGGTGAAACTGATAAAGGCGACGCTGGGGTTGCGGCGGTTGCTGGTGGGGGTCCCGCCGTGGGCGGGATATTGGGGGACCAGGGCGCTGGGGCGGATCATGCACGATGTCATTATCACCCGCGAGGAAATACGGGGATTGATGGAGGGGCGGCTGTATGTGGATGCGCCGCCGCTGGGGACAACGAAACTCAGTCAGTGGATCGAAAAGCATAAAGAGATTTTGGGCCGGAGGTATACCAGCGAGATGGCGCGGAGGGTCGATAGGGTGGTGGGATACCAGTGCAACTAAGAAGACCGGCACATGAATTGAAGGTTAGCCGCTCTCACGAGTTGTCTCCTTGTGCGTGGCTCTGGTGGCCATGTCCGCCAGGCGGTTGAAACCGCCGCCCATACGGATTTACCGCATAACACTCATTCCCCGATGCAGTAAAGATACTGTTCGCCGCGCAAAAACAGTTGTTTACCCGCGAAAATAGGGGTGGCCAGGAACTTCTCCCGGTGTCCTTTCTCATTGTACAGGCTTTCGATGGTGTTGTGGCCAACCTCCTGATAGGCCCGGCCTGGTTTGAGGATGAGCGTTGTTCCTTCGCTGCTCAATATGTAAATGTTGCCACCGGCAAGCGCAGGGCTCGCGCTCAAACCAGGCCAGACGACCGGCACGTCAAGTGTCCGCGCGTAGACAATCTTATTCTCCTTTATGTCAATCACGAACAAAACGCCATAACCGCTCACGCAATAGAGCAAGTCGCCCACAACCAGAGGCGATGCCGTTGCGTAGAGATCGGTTGCGTCTTTCTCGTACCCTTTTTCACCTCTATAAGATATGTTCCCTCCTTCGATGGGATGATCAATAACATCCTTCCGCTTGATCGAAACTTTTAGTTCTAATTTCGTGGCTTCCCCGAACGCAGTTGGTATCGGCGCCGTATACATGCCCGTGTTCTGAAATACAAAGATTGTGTCATCTTGGACAACTGGAGAGGTGGGGGAGATGGCATTGGCCGGTTGTCGGCACCAGGCTACACGCCCGGTGGCCAGATTCACGCCCTGCCCCGTAGCCACAACCACCGCGGCCTCCTTCCCAGATTTGGCAAGGATAGGCGTAGTGACTCCGCCTTCCTCGCTTTGTCCAAGCTTCTGCACTTCCCCGTTCCACAAGAAATCCCCGCTTGAGCTGTCACATGCCAAAAAGTCCCAGCCGGAAAGCACAAGGACGCCTCCAGCAAGCAACGGCGACCAGTGTGTGCCATGTCCGCCCCCGGCAACTCCATTTACGGGATATAACTTTGCCCATTGGCAATTGCCGTCCAGGTCAAAACACGCCGCGATGCGATTGGCAAAATACACATAAATATTCTTTCCGTCGCTGCAGGGCGTGCCAGATGCACAGCCGAATTCATTAATGCCCAGCGGTTTGTAGTGTGTAGGATCGTACTCAAAACACAACTTGTTGAGTTTCTGTGTAAGGTCATTCCGAGCCTTGTTGAATGCCACTTCGGCGGCAATTGCCTGGGGAAGCGCAGGATGATTCATTCTGGGCCACGCGGGTAACTGAATCGGGAATTGCGTAGGATAGAGCGTTGTCTTGGTTGTGGCTGAAACGGCATTGACTTTGGCCACCAGCTCGTTATTCATCGCCTCGAGTTTGTCCATCAACGGTTTTGCTGTGGCCTCCACAGCGGCGAAATCCGGAAGCATCGGAAGATTCGCGTAAATCTCGGTGAGGTCGGCGTTGTTGCCACCATCCAACGAATAATACACACCACACGGCGGAGCAGCGCCATCCTTGTCCATGACCCGCAAGGTATAAGACCACACCGCGCCCATCCAGCCAATCGCATGTTTAATGACAACCTGGTTCCACCCCTGTTTCAACATGATATTCTTGATCTTGTCCTGGTCGGGGCGAAGATTGCGATTGGCGTCTACGGCTCTGTGAACCTCCGCACCGTTGACTACCACATGAATGCCACAGGTGTTGCCAAACCAGAATTGCACGTCCTGCGAAGTTTCGGAATACAGATAGACACAGGAATAAGCAGTTGCGGCGGAGCCGTAGATGTGTCGTTCGCCCAGAACGCGGGTGAGGTCGATGATGCCGCACTTGTTTCGCAGCGGTTTCCAAACTGCTCCCGCGGCCGGCTTGACCGTAGTTTCGTCGATCGGGTCAGTCTCTTGCAGTTGGGCGCCAGTACCCTGTTTGCCGTTGATGAGCCCGCCCACCAGGAAATCACAGATCAACTCCCTGGTGACCGGTTTCCCGGGCAATACTGTCCCCTTCGTCTGCGCGTCAGCAACTTGCCCGTCTTCCGTTTTGACACCTTTCAACCCAATGGCCAGCGTCTGCCCGTTCGTCAACGGCTCCGCCAGCGTCAATTTCACAACCTGCCCTCCGGTTCCGAGCAATTCGGCCTTGACGACCTTCGCGCCGGAAACTTCATAATTACTCTCGGCCATGGCGCCGTCGCTCAATTTCCGGTTGGCCAACAGGAAGATGTTTTTGTAGCGGGCGGCGTCAAAGTCGACACGAAGTGTCGTCAGCATCTTTCTTTCGGCATCGGAAACTGTGTGGTAATAGGTGAGCGTCTTAATCCACAGAACCTTTCCGTCGCCGCGGTCAAGGCACAGAATATCCATAGGAGAATCGCTGTGGTCGCCGCCACCGATGATGTATATCTTGTCGCCGATTACGATAGGACTCGAAGCTCCGTGGCTGGGCAGTCTCACTTTCCAGGCGATATTTTTGCTGGCGTATGCGCCATCCGCCTGGGTCTGAGACCACACGGTCGGCGGTGTCACGCCGGGATAATGACCCGTGCCATCGTTCCTCCAGCCCAGCGGATGCTCCGGCGTCGGCACCAGCTCTTTTTCGTCCGCGGCCTTTGCGGATATCACTGTCAAAGACAACATCACAGCCAAGACAATGCGGTTGGCCATCGTTTTCATCAGTAACTCCTCCATCTACTTGGGAGCACGTGGGGTTCCAGGTCATCGCCCCAGACAAAACGCAGCAATAACATGCCGGTTCAAGGCCGACCGACGCAGAGCAATCGGTGGGCGGTGCGGACATAAATTCGACCATCGAGAATCGCCGGTGAGGCCCTTACCGAATCACCGAGCTTGACTTCATCAAGTTTTTTGCCGTCGGCCGAGGCGACAAACAGGACGCCGGCAGTGTTGATCGCGTAGATGCGATTCTTGGCCAGAACCGGCGAGGCCCAGAAATCGCCCTCCAAGTCCAGTTCCCACTTTTTCTTGCCGGTGCTGGCGTTGACGCATGTCAGGGTCTCGTTATCAAGCAGGTAGCACTGACCGCCCCCGCAGGCCGGGCTGGCAATCCTCGGCGGCCGGACGGACGTCCAAATGCCACCGGAATCAGTTACGTCTCCCTTACCGGCGACCTTGAACGCGGTCAGGCCGCGGCTCGCCGCTACCGCCACCATGCCCTCGCCACACGGCACCGGGGAGATACTGAGTTCATCGTTTTGGGAGCCCTTCGCCTGCCATAGTTGCCGGCCGGTCTTAGGGACGTAGGCAATCACCAGAGGCGGGGCGGTAGTGACCAGCACGTCGCCGTCCGCGATGTGAACGATCAGCGGCGTCGCCCAGCACGACCCCACCGGCCGGAGCGTCCGCCACGCTTCCGTGCCATCTTTGGCCCGGACGGCGATTATGAACGACGCCTTGTCATCAAAGCAGCCTCGGTCAATTACCTGGATTACCAGGTCGCCGTAGAGGAGCGGGCTGGCGGCATAACCGTAGGCGTTCTTGGGCCCGCCCGTGACCAGTCGCTTGGCCCAAACCTGTTTTCCACTGGAATCAAAGCAACTCAATACGCCATTGCCAAAGAATGCGTAGATGAACTTACCGTCGGTGACCGGCGTCGGGGCCGCAGTGCCGGCGCTCCCGTCCCCGTCCATCTCGGGCCACTCGTTCTCCTGCCCCTCCGTCGCTGGGACGCTGGCCGGGACCGGAATTTCCAAAATTGCGCTCCACAACGGCTTGCCGGTGGTCCGATCGAACGCCAAAACCTGGCCGCCCTCACCCGTCAGGTAGATGCGATTGCCCCAGATAATAGGGGAACTGGCCCCGCCGGCGGGAAGTTCCACGTCGAATACTTTGTGGTGTTCCAGGTTGAGAGGCGAGGGCACGTCTCCGGAGTTTACAGCCGGCCCGCCGCAACTGGGGCCGCGGAAATAAGGCCAGTTCGCGGCACTGTCAGGACCGGTCGCCGGCTCAGCGTCGCCGTTTACGGAAGGGGCCTTCGGCGAGCAGGCGACGTCGGCCAGCAGCAGTGCGGCCATCAAACTCAGGACCAGCAGACAACCGGTGGAATGAGTCCAGTTGGACGTCACGGGGCCTCCGTTCAGCTGCAGATAGATGAGCGTTCCGTCGACATCAGGATGGGGGTCTGTCGAACCACATTAATTCCGGCGAACAGAAAATAATTTTCTATAATCATGATGGAGTGTCGCGTTGGCCCTTCCCTGGCCCAAGTTATTCCCGCCAAGGCACTTGAACACAGAAAAACCGCATGATAGCCATCACTTAAACCGCCTTCCTCACCAGCTTTTCGGTGGGAGAAGCTGTTCTTCATGCCGCTTCAGCAGGGCGATATATTGCCCGGGATTTTCCATGTAAAATTTTTTCCGACAACCGTCGTCAGTTTTGTTGCATAATGTACAGAGGCCAGGAGGCTGGAACAACTTGTCTTTTTTTCTCGCCAGCCAGGGCAATCGCCAGTAAGTGGTGGCACTACTGATCCCTGGGACCGGTAGCAGACCAGAGGAGGATGTTTTTCAGCAAGTTCAGCGCCGACGGAGTATCGAATCCAACGATTCCCGAGGTACGGCTTCCCAGGAGGCCGTTGGTCACATCAATGTCGGTATAAATCACGTGACCTTTGCCCAGATTCAATTCTGAAACACTGCCCGTTTTTTTCCCCAGCTTAACCTGGCCATAGGGGCGCAGAGTCAGTGTTTTGAGGTCGCTCATGCCGGGATGTGTCGCCATCATTAACGGGTGAGTGGGAGCCAGGACGCTGGGGGTGATGTTCGAAAAAGCCTTGGCCAGGATATTTTCGATACTCGCGTTGAACGTCTTTCCGCCGCAGGAGTCAATGAAGAGAACCCCGCCGGAACTGACGTACTTAGCGAGTGATTGAGCATCGGCCGCACCAATCTCGAAAGAAAAAGTGCCGGTAAGATGGGCCAGGGGAACATCGTCCGGCGCTATATTGCCAAGGTCGGCCATCTCTACAGTCTGCGTGTTCACGCCGACGCCGGTTTCCCAAGCCAGCCAGTTGGCAAAGCGCTTCCAGGCGTATGGTTCAGGGTCCCAGGTGACGACGGGATACTTTACGCGGGCCACCTTAATGATGTTTCCGGAATCAGCCGGCGATGGGACAGGGATGAAGTTGCTTTCCACGCGGTTAAGGAAGTTTTTCTTGCCGGCGGAGTACATGAATAGATTGAGACCCAGAGCAAACGCATCACGCTTGGATACTTGGGCGTTGATCTGCCACGCCGCCGACAGATCGCCCGGCGAGTGAAACCACAAGGCGCGGGCGCCGTTGCTGAGCATCTCCAAAGGCGGTGGTTTTTTAAAGTCCTTCTCGCCTACGGAATAAATATCGTGGCTGGCCGGTACTTTGGAAAACTCGTAATCGGGAAACAGCTTAGCCAGCATGGTTTTTTCCACGTAATCAGTGAAAGTGTCCTTGGCGCCGTCCTGGTGAGTGAAGAGCAGGCCACCGGCCTGGACGTAAGCGCGGATGTTGGAGAAATCCTTGTCGGTAAGTTTGGGAGCCTCGTGGCTGGCGATGTAGAGCACTGGCGCGTCAAGCCATTCCGTCCAGTCATGCTCGCTGCTGATAACCTGCCAATTGAAGACTTTTTCCAACTCGTGGCCGGCGAACTTGCAGAGGTTGGCCATGTCGCGGGGACGATTGCACCAGAAATGATCGAAACGCAGTTTGTTCATAAGCAGGGCATGACGCCCCCGGGCGAGGAACAGGAGGTTGTAGGCGGTGGCCACCGTCGGGGTCGGCGACACCAAAGGCGCAACAGGCCAGGATCCGTCGCCCAACTGGCTAGTGATGATCGATGTCGCCGTCTGACGATACCAATCGATGCCGCCGAACCATTTGAATCCTGAAGCCAGCCCGACGCGTTCCAGACCGTAGGCGGCGTAGCCGGGCGGGTAGACGGAGTGCGTGCCGGTATCGAGCCAAGCCAGTCCCTTGAGCAACGCTGGCGTAAAAGGTTCGCGGCCCACTTCGGCGCCCTTGGAAGCCTCCACATAGTCATGGCATACGAACAGCGAGGCGATACCCGCGGCCATCATGGTCGGAGCTCCCTGGTTCCAGCCAATGGGACTATCCAGACGCGGGCTGTAGTTCCAGGTTCCGTTCTCGGCCTGGCAACCGGTCCAGTACTTCTCGACGATTTCCCAGTAGTCCTGGGAAATCTCCGCCCCTACCTCGGCCGCCGACCAGACACCCAGCAGGCCATACTGTGAATTGGAGTTGTCGCCGCGTGGCGGAACCTTGGCATAGGCATGGGTCCGGGCCGATCCTGTCCGGCCCGGAAGCATTTCATAGCTGTAGGCACCCCCATTACATGCATCCAGCAAATAATTCACATCGTTTATCAGGCAGCCCTTGTCCTCGAGACGATTGATCAGGGCCAGGGCCGTGGCTCTGATGGCGCGGGTATACGTGTTCTTTACCGGCGGATCGAAGGCTTTCATGGCCTCGACAAGCCCCTTCATAAAATCGCTGTGGCCGATGTCCAGTTGTTTCACCAACTCGGCCCGCTTCGGGTCCTTGACGGGGTCGTCGGGTTTTTCAATCGACAAGCCGGCTTGCAGCAGCGCATAAACCGCCAGGGCGTCGGCGCCAGGGCCGCGCGAACCGTCTGTCGGTTCATAATCCTTGAGCTTGTAGTCCTGGAACTGGCCAATCAGAAAGGATGCCGCATTCTCGATGGCCTGGCCGATGTCCGCATCGGAGGCCAGAAGGCTGGGCTTGGGCGTCTCTTTATGAATATGGAACGTCCGTGATGGAGCGGTGGGTAGCTGCGGCGCCGGTTCATCCGCCATGGCTCCGCGGCCAGCAAACCCAATGATCAGGAAGATGCTTCCGGCAAGCTGACCAAGACGCCCAACACGGCCGGTGAGGCAAAGACGGAAAAACGAAAATCTCTTGAGCATTTCACACTCCGCATTGACAACAGAGCTTGGTGCTGCAGGGGAAACACCGCCCCGGGATCCTCCACATGGATCTCGGCAGGCCGGTGCCATTGCCTGCGTCGCGTAGCATACTACCTCTTGTCTGGCATGGATAGGAAATATGATCGCAGCCATGAAGGACAAAATAGTTGGCAGACGTCAACTTTTCCCTTCCCGACAGAACATCGCCGCGCTTACACCAGCGGACAAACGAGGCGGTCCACGTCGGTTTCGGTGACGCAGCGCGGCACGTCGCGGAATAGCTTCCACGTTTCGGTATGCTCGATGGCGCCGCCTTTTTTGAGCGTCACCAGCGGACCGAGGCTTTCAAGCTCGAGAATTTCCTCGTTGGCGAACGTTTCTAAGTTGCAGCCGCCGTCCGGATAAACCGCGTCGTCGACGCGGTCAAAATATTTTACGAAAAGAAAACCCTCGCGTTGGTAGGCTACCCATTTTTCGCGATGCGACATGCCGAGTTTCATGGGAGCGCGTTTGGGATCCTGGCGGAATAAAATGTAGCGGCTGCCAAGCGTCCAGCGCGGATCGGAAAAATCGGTGTAGCCCCAAAGGCTCCAATTTTGCGTGGGAAGCAGTCGCTCGGTGTGGGGAATTTTGGCTGGCAGGGGAATGATCGCCTGGCCGTTCAGGCCCATGACGCTCAACGCCCACGGCGCGCATTCGACGGGCCGGCTGCCTTTGTTCACCAGTGTGTGCTTGACGGTGACGACGTTGCGTCTGCTGTCGAGAATGATGTCCATCTGCTTGGCGATGCGTGTCAGCGGACCGGCTTTCTGGCGCACGCGCACGCCGTCGGCGATGGCTTCCACGGCTTCGTACGGCTCGTTGTCTAGTTCGTACGACCACGGCTTGGCTTCGGGCGCAATCCAGCAACGATGGCCGCCGCGAATCTGCCAGGAATCTTCGCCGCGCCCGCCCTGCTGTCCCGGAAGCTCTGCAAAAAGATTGGCGCCGCCGATGAAACCGAACCGCAGAATGCGCGGCCCGACATCGCAGGTGACGATCAGTTCGACGTCGCGGTTTGCCAGACGCACACATTTCCAGCCGTTAAAGGCGACCATTTCCATGATGTTTCCTCTCGTTGCGGATTTTCCGCGAGGGCGTAGAAGGCGAGTAAGCCTAATCCTATGGCAATCTTGGAGCAAGACAACCTTTGATCAAGACCCTTGTGTCAAGGCCTCGCCGTCCGTCTGTGGTTCCTGGACATACTCCAGCCAGTCCGGAGGCGGCATGGTTAGAATGGCCATGAACTTTCCCAACTGGTCATCTCTCTGAGGGCATATCAGGAGGCGTCCGTGATTAGTCGCCGGGATTTGTACACTTTGCGCGACAATATGATTCCCAATTTGATGATCTTGCCCACCCCTAAAAACCAGCCAGGGAGGAGCAATGCCGTATGGTGAGCCATCTTGAAGCGCGTTACAATCCGGCACGATGACCATGCGCATTGCCCTGGCACAGATCAATCCCACGGTCGGCGATATCGCGGCTAATACGCGGAAAATACGCGCGTTCGTGGAGATGGCCCGCGGCCAGGGGGCGAAGCTGGTGATATTTCCGGAGTTGGCGATCATTGGGTATCCGCCCAAGGATCTGCTGCTGAAGCCGCGGTTCATCGAGGATAACCTGCGGGCCCTGCTGGTACTGGCGTCGCATGTGCATGGGATTGACGTGGTAGTTGGGTACGCGGATCGCAATGTCGATAGCGTGGGTAGGCCGCTGCATAATGCGGTGGCGCTGCTGCGCCAGGGGCAGGTGGCCAGCCGGCATTTCAAGACGCTTCTCCCGACCTACGATGTGTTCGATGAAACCAGGTATTTCGAGCCGGGGTCCGCTGCGGCACGATCCAATCTGGTGTCTATCGGGGATGTCATCGCGGGATTGTCGATATGCGAGGACTTGTGGAACGATGAGAAGATGGTGTCACGGCGGTTGTATCACCAGAATCCCATTGCCGATCTGCACGCCGCCGGGGCGCGACTGCTGATCAATACCAGCGCCTCGCCGTTCGTGGTGGGGAAACATGAATTCCGGTTGGAGTTGTTCGCATCGCAGGTGCGACAGGTTGGCCGGCCCCTGGTGTATGTGAACCAGGTGGGAGGGAATGATGAATTGGTGTTCGATGGCAATAGCGTGGTGTTTGATGGCAAGGGAAAGATAATCGCCCAGGCCAAGGATTTTGAGGAGGATTTGCTGGTGGTGGAGGTGCCGCTGGATGGGGAGGAAATTCGCGAATTGACCAGCGCCGCTATGGGGCCGGGCACAAGGCACCCGTCCCAATCCTCCCCAAGTGTGCCGGGGGAGAGCGAACAACGGATGGAGAAGCCGGCGCGGGGGGTGGAGTCGATTTACAAGGCGCTGGTGCTGGGGTTGCGGGACTATGTGGCCAAGTGCGGATTCAAGAGCGTCGTTCTGGGGTTGTCGGGGGGGATAGACTCGGCGGTGACGGCGGCGCTGGCCGCCGTGGCCCTGGGGCCGGATAAGGTTGTGGGGGTGGCGATGCCCAGCCGGTTCAGTTCGGATCACTCGGTGACGGATGCGCTGGCGTTGGCGAAGAACCTGGGGATTGAATTTCATATCGTGCCCATTAAGGAGATACATGATGCCTTTGAGCACACGCTGGCCGACGTGTTCGAGGGGCGCGGTCCGGACGTAACCGAAGAGAACCTCCAGGCCCGGGCGCGCGGGGCGGTTCTGATGGCTTTTTCCAATAAATTCAATCACATGCTGCTGACCACCGGCAACAAGAGCGAGGTGGCAGTGGGGTATTGCACGCTGTACGGGGATATGTGCGGCGGGTTGGGGGTTATCAGCGACGTGCCCAAGACCACGATTTATGAGTTGGCAGAGTTTATCAATGCCAGGGCGGGGCTGGAGGTGATCCCGGGCAATTCCATCACCAAGCCGCCCAGCGCGGAATTGCGGCCGAATCAGGTGGACCAGGATTCACTGCCCCAATATGCGGTGCTGGACGCTATCCTGCATCGGTACGTCGAACAGGAAATGAGCAGCGTCCAGATCATTGGCCAGGGGTTTGACGAGGCGACGGTGCTCAAGGTGGTGAAATTGATAGATCGCAGCGAGTATAAGAGATGGCAGGCCGCGCCAGGACTGAAAGTTACCAGCCGGGCATTTGGGTTTGGACGGCGTATGCCCATTGCCCAGAATTATAGGGAGACGATCCCTGGCGAGGGGAGCTGATGGGTCTGGGGAATGAACATAAGATGGGAAATACAGAATGAGAATGGAATGACAAATGCGTAAATCACTGGCGGTTACGTTTGCGAAGTTGAAGAAAAGCGGACACTTGGCGCTGATGCCGTTTGTGCCGGCGGGATATCCGGACCTGGAGACGACTATGCGGATACTGCCGGCCCTGGAAGCGGGGGGGGCGGATATTATCGAGGTGGGGATACCATTTTCGGATCCGATCGCCGATGGACCGACAATACAGCAGGCGTTTACCGAAGCTTTGGCAAAGAAGATCAAGCTAGCGGAGGTGTTCAAGACTGTGGCGGCGGTGCGGGGACAGGTTAACGTGCCGTTGGTGGCGATGGTAAGTTACAGCATTGTTTTCAGGAATGGGGCGGATGGGTTCATTGCCTCGGCGAAGGCGGCGGGGTTTGATGGATTGATCGTGCCTGATTTACCACCGCCGGAAGCGCAGAGCGTGTGTGCGAAGATACGGGCAGCAGGATTGGATACTATTTTGTTGATAGCACCCACAACGGCACCGGAGCGGCGTGCGGAGATTGCCGGGCTGTGCAGTGGGTTTGTGTATTATCTGGCGGTTTCGGGGGTGACGGGAGAGCGTGATAAACTTCCCGAGGATTTAGAACGTAATCTGAAGATAATAAAGGAGTTAACATCTGTTCCGATATGTGTGGGATTCGGTGTGGCTAAGACAAGCCATTTGCAGCAACTGGCTGGGTTAGCCGACGGGGCAATTGTCGGAAGCGCCCTTGTAAAACGTATTAAGGAAGCGGTCGGGCAGGGCCCCGGTGGGATTGCCGATGTTTGTAGGGATTTTTGCCATGAATTGTTGCGGGGATTGAGATAGGCGTCGACGCGGCAATTTGCAGCGTCCTGAAGTGGCTGGAGGCCGCTTCTATGAAAACGCCCTGGCGGACGTAGAGATGTAGGAATTGTTCTAACCCCTGATTCTATCGAGTGTCTCAATTATGGAGCCTGAGGCGAATGACCCTCTTGGAACTCGTGCTGGCGCGGCAGCGCCGAGCGACGGGCAACTTGTTAAAGAGGTGCTGGCAGGCGACCGGCGGGCATTCGATCAGCTCATTGAACGGTATCAGAGACAAGCAGTTGGCGTCTCCTACCGGCTCCTTGGCAATTCAAGTGATGCGCTAGAGGTCACACAGGAAGCATTTCTGAAGGCTTACACGAGCCTGAGGAATCTGCAAAAAGGAGATGCCTTCGGCGGTTGGTTGATGCGGATTGTGTCTAACCTGTCGCTGAATTTCCGGCGCGGCCGAAAATCACGCCGGCAGTTGCCTCTGGACGATTGCCTGGGACCAGCAGACGGACAGCGGGCCAACGGCTCTGGAAGCGAATGGATGGCACGCTCCGGCGATCCAGTGCGCAACTTGGCCGGCCGGGAGTTGGGTGACAAGCTCAAAGAAGCCTTGGGTAAGCTTCCCGAGAAGCAGCGGATGGCGATCATCATGTTTACGATCGAGCAATTACCGCAGAAGCAAGTGGCCAAGGCGCTTGACTGCAGCGTTGAGGCGATAAAATGGCATGTGTTTCAAGGACGCAAGAAACTGCGCGAAATGTTGAAGGATTATATATGAACCGCGACGAGCTTGAATTCCTGATCAGCCAATACGCCGACGGCACTTTGGATGTCGCCGAGAAGGTGGCGCTGGAAGTATTGCTCGCGCAGGATGGCGCGGCGCAGGCGCTGCTGGATGAATACCGGCGGCTGGACGGTCTTCTCAAGACGTCACTGCCCATGCCGAGCCTGGCTTGGGATACCCTGGCGAGGCATATCTCGGCGGCGGTGGCGCATGTCGGCGACGAAGGGCTGCGGGTTGGCGTTGCCGAAAAATCCCCATCGCTGCGGCGGTCCTACCTGATGCCTTGGGTCATCAGTCGTCGCGGGAAGCTGGCCCTGGCCGCATCGATATTGCTGGCGGTTGTGGCGGGAATACACTATTTGAGCAGTCAAGGTTCCAAACCCATGGGGCATGCGGCCCTTGCCCGTCTGGAGGTTACCGGTCCTTTAGCCGAAGCCGCCGAGGGGCCGGCGATCAATGAAATCTCCATCGGACCGGCCCTAAATCTCACTCCGGCCCAGGCCAATGCCCGTTTTGCCGACAGTGTGGTAAGCCTCGTTCCGCGCGTTATCATTGCCAGTTACGTCGAATCCGGGCAAGATACGCAACAATCGCCGTATTGAGCGTGTTCAGGATTGGCGATAAACGAGGTTTGGCATGGCTGCAAGACACATTTGGCGGTGCGGACGTATTGTTTCTTTTCTAATCTCCATGGCGCTGTTGCTGCGGGCGGACATGGCGCGCGCCGATGACACATCGGCGCTGATTAATCATGCCTTGGACACGCAGGTCAAGCTGACGCTGAATAACATTATTCCGGCGGCGATGGATGTCATCGCCAGACAGACAGGGGTGCGCATCGAGGTCGATCCGATGGTGTACGACCTGCTGCCGTGGGGTCAGGAGACCAACATCAATGCCAAGATCGAGAACCAGACGCTGCGCGAGGCCCTGGGGGCGATCACGCGCAAGCTGGGATTGACGTTCACGGTCGGTGATGAATCGCTGCGTCTGGAGCCGATGGCGGCGCTGCGGCGGCTGGGCCGGCGGTCGACCATCGAAGAATTGGGCTCGCTGGACAAATTGGTTTCAACCCCGCTGGATCTGGCCAACAACCATCCCACGATCAAACAGCTTGTGGAGGCGGTGGATGCGCGCCTGGAGGCCATCAAGGCCCCCTATGCTATTGAGAATCGTCTGGGCGATGCGGTTCGCCAGGATGAGGCCATTTCGGTGGCCCGCAATGCGACGCTGATGGAGGCCCTGGAATCGATGTCCAAACAGGCTTCCGTCACCTGGTATCCGTGGGGCAAGTTCATCTTGATCGTGTCCAAGTCCGACCAGATTCGTCGGGAATTGGGCAGACCTATCACTGTGCAGTACAACGGCGTGGACCTGGCCCAGGTGTTGACTGAACTTCAAAAACGCAGCGGAGTTAAACTGGACATTGAGCCTGGCGCCATCCAGCAGGTGCCGCCGGAATCGCGTCTTATACACCTGCGCATCGACAACGGCACGGTTCAAGATGCCCTGGACGCCGTGGACAGCCTGACCGGTCTGGACTATGCGATAAAGGATACGGGCATTTACGTCTGGAACCGCTCGAATCTAGCGACTGCCCACGATCCGGTGATCGGACTGATCACATTGCCCGAGAGTGGGATTCAATTGATGCTTCGCGAATCCCAGGTGCCGGCGGACATTCGCCAGTACATACAGGCCTTGCAGCAGAAAGAACTGGATAAAATGCGGCAGCTTATGGTGGAGCAAGGGTTTAAGCCGACGCCGCGACCGGTGCCGACGACGAATCCGGATATGTGAGGGATATTGGACAACTCTTTCCTTCGGTATCCTTCCTCATGTCTTCTGCTTTTGTTACATTGGGGCCATGCTCAAAGACGAGTTTTGTAAAAAACGGCAGGGACGGCTGTTGCCCATCCTCAAGGCGCAGCGTCTGGATGCCGTCGTGGTGGGGTTGCCGCATCATGTACAATATCTTTCCGGCCACCGACCGCGAACGCAACATGAGGGAGCCGTCGTGCTGTTTAGCGATGGGCGTTGCGTCTTGATCAGCGCCAATGAGCCGGTCAAGGCGCCGGCGGCGGACCAGGTCGTGGCTTACGAGGCGAATTGGATGAGTACGGCCCGTCAGGATCAGCCGGCAGTCGTGGCCGATCATGTGCTGGGGGCCCTTCAGACCAGACACGCGCGGCGGGTGGGCATCGATGCCTCCGCCGTGACGTCGGAGATTACCTTGGAGTTTGATGGGGGAACGCATGCCATCGACTCCGTGATGTGGCAGATGCGAAGGCGGAAGGACCCGGATGAATTGGAGTCGATGAAGACGGCCATCCGCTGCTGCCAGGCGATGTATGTGCGGGCCAGGGAGATCATTGCTCCGGGAATCGGAGAACTGCAGGTTTTCAACGAACTTCAGGCCGCCGCGGTCAACGATGCGGGCAAGCCGCTGAGTGCCATACTGGGCAATGATTTTGCCTGTGGAACCAGCGGCGGCCCGGCGCGGAAAGACCACGCGGCCAAAGCCGGGGAGATATACATCCTGGACATGGGGCCGGCGGTGGATGGGTATTTTGCGGACAACTGCCGGGCGTTTGCCGTCGGCGGCAAACCGACCGATGCCCAACAGCAGGCGTGGCAGGCGATTGTGGATGCGCTGAGCATGGTCGAGAAGATGGCCAAGCCGGGTGTGCGCTGCCGGGATTTGTTTACGGCCGTGGATGAGCATTTCCGCAAAGTGCGCGGGACGGGACTACGGCATCACCTGGGGCACGGCGTGGGGCTTCAGCCCCACGAATTCCCGCACCTGAATCCCCGTTGGGACGACGTTTTACTGGAAGGAGAAATTTTCACCGCCGAACCCGGGCAGTATGGGCCGGAATTGGCCGGCGGAATCCGCCTGGAGAATCAGTACCTGGTGACGGCTGGAGGCGTGGAGAATCTGCTGAATTTCCCGCTCGAGTTGGCGGGTGGATGATGCCACGCAAGCCGCTTGAGGAAACATCGCCCGCCGATGCTCTGGTGGAGGAAAAGGAAATTTCGCCCCGCTCGCAGTGGAAGATCGTCCGGCCGATCGCGTACGTGTTACTTGTGCTTGCTTTGGCGATTGCGGTAGTGGCATTGCTCACCAAGTTCACAAAATCAGTGGCGTGGTCGGCGGGCCTGGTGGCGTTCGTTTTGGGCTACATGTTGTTGATGGCCAGGTGGGCGCAGAAAAACATGGATTCGTCGGAGAGGTAATTCATGGCAGGCGTAACCTGGGATGGTTTCGAGCGCTATCGCCAGCGCGGTCTGGATGCCCGGCGCGCGGGGCAATGGGATTCGGCGCGGATATATTTGCTGGAGGCCGCCCGGGCGATGCTGGAATTGAGCAAAGAGGCCCAGGGTGAGGAGTTGCGCCAGGGCCGGCGGCAGATGTCAGCCAAGTTGCTGGACCTGGCCAGGGATTGTCAGAACGCCGGCAAGGATAATCGCCAACCGCGATCGGCCGATGTGCCGTCGCGCCGGCAGACGTCGGCCGAGGCTGAGGGCAGTTCGTCGGCCGACCAGTGGGTGGTCAAGGAGAAACCATTCATCCGCTTTGCCGATGTGGCCGGGCTGGATGAGGTGAAGGAAGACATCCGGCTGAAGATGATCTATCCGTTCGCGCACCCCGATTTGGCGGAGCGATTCGGGATTCGCAGCGGCGGTGGGGTGCTGTTGTATGGCCCGCCGGGGACGGGCAAGACCATGATGGCCAAGGCCACCGCCGGTGAGATCGATGCCACGTTCTTCCGCATCTCGCCGGCTGACATACTCAGCAAGTGGGTGGGGGAGGCCGAGCAGAATGTCAAGAAGCTTTTCGACGCGGCGTGCTCGGAAAAAAGAGCTATCATATTTATAGATGAGATCGAGGCTCTGGTGCCGGCCCGCCGGGATGATGGGTCGAGCGTAATGCAGCGGGTGGTGCCGCAGATACTCCAGGGGATGGAAGGGTTCGATAAAAAGGCCGCGCATCCGCTGTTGTTCATGGGGGCGACGAATGTTCCCTGGCAGCTGGATCCCGCGGTTTTGCGGCCGGGACGATTCGATGACAAAGTGTATATTCCGCTGCCGGACAAGACGGCACGGCGGAAGATGCTGGATATCTATCTTGGCAAGCGGCCGGTGGCTGTGGATGTGGATATGGAACGCCTTGCCGAGGGGCTCGACGGATTCAGCGGTGCCGATATCCAGTACATCTGCGATCGGGCGGCGACGATACCTTTCCTGGAATCGGTAGCCAGTGGCGCCGAAGGGCGGATAGACATGAAGATGCTGGAGGAGGTGGTCGCGACGGCGCCGCGAACGGTGACGCCGGAAATGCTGAGGCGGTACGAAGAGTGGGGGAGGCGGGCCCAGTGAAGAAGAGTGCCAGAGCATGTTGAATGATGGATATTGAAGGCTTAGTTAACGGTGGGCGGTTGCATGGATCTGCGGCAACATTTACAGGATGTGTTTGGATTGGAGGACTTTCGACCGGCGCAGCGCCAGGTCATCGAGGATGTTCTGGCCGGGCATGATGTGCTGTGCGTGATGCCCACCGGAGCTGGCAAGAGCCTTTGTTACCAGTTGCCGGCGACGATCCAGAAGGGCTTGACCATAGTCATCTCACCGTTGATCTCGCTGATGGAGGATCAGGTCCAACAAATGCGTGATGAGGGGATTCCGGCGGCGCTGCTGAACAGTACGCTGAGCCCATCGCTCAAGCGACAGGTACTGGCGGAATTGCATGACGGGTTTGAAGGGTTGCTGTATGTGGCCCCGGAGCGGCTGTTCGCCGGCGGATTTACGGAACTTCTAAATAGGCTGAAGGTTAGGCTGCTGGTGGTAGACGAGGCGCACTGCATAAGCCAGTGGGGGCATGATTTTCGGCCTGAATATGCGCGCATCGGCCAAATGCGCAGGATCATCGGGCGGCCTCCGACCATTGCCCTGACCGCCACGGCGACCGATGACGTGCGGCAGGACATTATCCATCAGCTTGGCTTGCCGGAACCGCGTATCTATATCACCGGGTTTGACAGGCCGAATCTACGTTACGAATCCCGTGACACGGCCAAGACTGAAAACAAGGACCGAGACCTGGTCCAGTTGCTCAAAGCCGAGAAGGGCAGTGCGATAGTCTACTGTTCCACGAGGAAAAACGTGGACGAGTTGTGCCTGGACCTGGCCGAGTCGCTGCGTGGACGGCCGGTGTTTGGCTATCACGCCGGGATGGACATGGCCACACGCACGGCCAACCAGGAACAGTTTATGGATCTTCCCGGCGCGATCGCTGTGGCCACCAACGCATTCGGCATGGGGATCAACAAGCCGGACGTTCGCCTGGTGGTTCACTATAACATTCCCGGTACGCTGGAGGCCTATTACCAGGAGGCGGGCCGGGCCGGGCGCGATGGCATACCGGCCAGGTGCGTGCTTCTTTTCAGCTACCAGGATCGGTATACGCAGGAGTTCTTTATCAAGCACCTGGGAGATGATAATCCCCAGGTTGACCAGACGTTGCTGAAAGAACGCAAGGATAATGCCCGCCGTAAGCTCGATTTAATGATCCGCTACGCCCAGACGCACCGGTGTCGGCGGCAGATGATCCTGGATTACTTCGGGGACGAGGTGCCGGTGCGGGATTGCCAGTGCGATGTGTGCCGCCGGCAGCATGGTCAGGCCCAGGAGCACGATCCGTCGGCGCAGCCTTGTCCGGCCGAGGTGGTCATGCTGGTGCGGCAGTTGCTTTCCGCCATAGCCCGCTTGCGCGGCAAGTTCGGCGTGGGAGTGGTGGTGGACGTATTGCGCGGCAGCGATTCGGAAAAAACCCAGCGATGGGGGTTTGAGGAGTTGTCGGTCTTCGGTCTGCTGAAGGCGTATACGGCCAAACGCCTTGTGGCCATGCTGCATAGGTTGATAGAAACCGGGCTGGCGCGGCAGCGCGATCCGGAGGGATTGAAATTTCGTCCGGTGCTCGAACTGACGGCGGCGGGCATCGCCGTAATGAAAGGGACGCAGACGCCGCCGGCCAGCCTGGGGGATATGCTGCCAAGGAAAGCGGCTCATAAGACTGTAGTTCGCCAGGTTGTCAAAGTTGAAGCGGAGGATATGCCCGACCTGGATGCGGCGGCGGCGGAGCGATTTGAGCGGTTGCGCGGGGTGCGGTTACGGCTGGCGCGGGAGCGACAATTACCGCCGTATTGTATATGCCATGATCGGACGCTGCGGCTGATTGCCCTGGCGGTTCCGCAGGATATGGAGACCCTCGAGGAAGTTAAGGGCATGGGGCCGCATAAGATACGAATGTATGGTCGGGCGTTTTTGGATACGTTGGCATAGAATCCCTGCCCGGGCGATTTGCCAAGTCGCCAAACTATGCTCTTCGCATTCTTATTTTCCCATCAAGCCTCCCAGCTTCCCGGCCGCCCTCAGCAGCGCCAGGTAGTTGCTCTTCTCGTTAAATCGCTCGCTGAGCAGATTGAGCTGAGCAAGGAGCAGATTGTCCTGCTGGGTGAGACGGTCGAGGTTGCTCTCGGAGCCTAGCTGATAGGCGCGTTCGGCCAGGTCGTAGGCTTTCTGGGCAGCAGCTACTTGGATCTCCAGGTCGGCGATCTTACGGCGGCTGCCCTGAAAGTTGGCGCAGCCCTGATTGATATCATCAATTACTTGCCGGCTGATCTGGCTCTCGGTCAGGCCGGCCTGGCGATATAGGCTCCAGGCCGAACGGATGTCGGCCTCTATGGCCATGGCTGAGAAGATGGGGAAGCTTGCGGAAATGGCGGAGTTCCAGAGCTGTGAACTCTTGGGATCGTTGTACAAAAGGTAGCCGAAATTGATGCTTGCCGTGGGGAAATATTCCCGGATGGCTGCCTCGACTTTGGCGGCGGAGGCTTCCCGGGCTTTGTGAGCGGCCACGAGATCAGGGCGCTGGGCCTGGGCGTCTTCTTGCCAAGTCTCCAGCGGTTGGATGACGGTCGGAATATCGAATGCATCGGTCAAGGGGCCGGCGACTGTGGTTACGCCCATTAGCCGGGCCAGGGCGCTGCGGGCATTGGCGGCGTCGGTGCGCGCTTGGGTGAGGGAAACGCGCACGGATGCCAGGTCCGCCTGGCTTTGGGCTTCATCCAGCGGGCGCACCGCGCCCAGACGCAGGCGAGTTTCCTGATCGCGAACCTTCTCGGCTTTAAGCCCGACGGTGCTCTCGTAGAGGGCGGCCTGACGCTCGGCCTTGAGGGCACTGTAATAACTTTGCACCACGTCCAGAAGAATCGTCTCGCGCTCATCCAGGAGCAGTTGGGCACGCTGCTCTATGGTCAGGCTGGCGGCCTGAAGATTGGACGCATTCGCCATGGAGCCGCTAATGCTGGCGTTTACAGGAACGGTTAACTGATGCTGGACCGATCCCTGCCCGCCGATCTCGACGGAGGAACCCGATCCCGAGGGGACGAATACCGAGCCTGAGGAAATGTGGGTCAGGTTGTAGATGGGGCCGAGGCTGATCGTGGGCAGGAAAGTGCCGGCCTGGCGCATCTTGTCGGCCAGTGCCTGGATGTAATCCTCGCCGCGGGAAGCGATGGACTCGTTGTCTGCGTTGGCAAGCTCCAGGGCATGAATCAAGGACAGGGCATCGTTGGCCCCCAAGGCGGGCTGAGTCGAGACCGCAGGGCGATTCAGCATGGCCCGGTAGAGCGCCGGATCGGCGGAGCGGTCGATGCACCCGATGATTGGTAAACAAGGCAATAGCCATATTATGGCGGACAAGCGATGGTCATTACTCATAGCGAAGTGCCTCGATGGGGTCGAGTTTGGCGGCACGGCGAGCGGGGTAGTAGCCAAAGAATATTCCCACGCCGGCGGAAAAGACGATGGCCAGCACTACGCTCCAGGGGCGGACGACCAGGGCGAAGGTGGACTGGGCCGCAGTGATGGCCTTGGCCGTGGCAATGCCCAGAGCCACGCCGACAATGCCCCCGGTCGCCGCCATGACCACCGACTCTATGAGAAACTGGCGCAAAATATCGCGCTGGCGGGCCCCGATGGCTTTGCGGATGCCGATTTCGCGGGTGCGTTCCGCGACTGTTACCAGCATGATGTTCATGACCCCGATGCCGCCAACCAGCAATGATATTCCCGCAATGCCGCCCAGGAGGCCCGATAGCACCTTGTTGATGGTGGAGGCGGTGTCGAGGACATCGGCCATGTTGTGGATATTGAAGTCGTCGACGGCGTCTCCAAACAGGTGATGGCGGCGGCGGAGGATGACCGTCGCCTTTTGTTCGATTTCGGTCAGCCGTGATTCATCCTGGGCGCTGACGTCGATTTCCTGCAGGTAGGTGATGCCCAGGACCTGATGCATGGCGGTGGAGAAGGGAATGATGACCTGGTCATCAGGGTTGAACCAGCCCTGATCACCTTTGGCCAGGAGGATGCCTATGATGCGATAGGCGACGCCGTTTACTTCTACGAGTTGGTCCAGGCCCCATGTGAACTCGGCCCCGAACAAATTCTTGGCGGTGGTGGGGCCGATGATGGCGACGCGGGCGGCGGCATCGCAATCGGCATCGCTAAGGGATCGTCCGTACTGAACCTTGAAATTACGCAGGGCGAAATAGGTCGCAGACGTGCCCAGGAGACTGGTGTGCGTATTTTTGTTGAAGTAGCGTGCCTGAACCGAACCGCGGACGACTGGGGCGACGTGTGATACCTGGGTGATCTTCAACAGAGCCGAAGCATCTTCTATTTTGAGGTTCTGCCAGTTTCCGCTCATGACTCCTCGGGAGCCACGTTCGCCGGGCATGATCATGAGCACGTTGGTGCCCAGAGCGGAGATTTGTTTGAGGATCGAGTCGTGGGCGCCGGCGGCCAGGGCCAGGGCGCAGATGACCGACCAGACGCCGATGATTATGCCCAGCATGGCCAGCACCGAACGCAACTTGTTGGCCGCCAGGCTCTTGAGAGCCACTTTGATAATGGTCAGGAACATCATGCGCCGCCTCCCATCAGAACTGCGGCTTCGGGCGACGGCGCTGCGACGACTTGGCCATCGCGCAGGTAGATCTCCCGTTGGCAGTGGCGGGAGACGGCCGAATCGTGGGTGACGATAATTACCGTGCGGCCTTGGCAGTGCAGCGACTTGAAGAGTTGAAGAACCTCTTCCCCAGTCCGGCTGTCAAGGTTGCCGGTAGGCTCATCGGCCAGAAGAATGCCGGGATCATTCGCCATGGCCCGGGCTATGGCGACGCGTTGGCGCTGGCCGCCGCTGAGTTGGTTCGGCTGGTGCCGCATGCGGTCGCCCAGGCCCACCAGTTCCAGGGACTGGCGGGCGCGCTGGCGGGCGCGATATCCCCCGGCGTACTGGATCGGCAGCTCGACGTTCTCCAGGGCGGTGAGGCGCGGCAGAAGGTTAAAGGTCTGAAAGATGAATCCCACATGCCGGTTGCGGACTTCCGCCAGTTCGTCAACGTCCAAAGTGGAGACGTCCTCGCCGGCCAGTTCGTAGGTGCCGGCGTCGGGGCGGTCCAGACAGCCCAGGATGTTCATGAGCGTGCTCTTGCCGGAGCCGCTGGGGCCGCGGATGGCCACCATCTCCCCGGCGGCGATGCGCACGGATACATCGTCCAGGGCATGGACTGTGGTCTCGCCCAGCTCGTAGAATTTGCGAAGGTGTTCAGCCCGGATCATAGGTTCTTTAGGGAGGCGGCGGGCCGCCGCTGCCGCGCTTGTCGTTCTTCCAGCGGCTGGGATTTTCGGCCTCGCCGGAAACAATCCGCTCTCCGGCCGACAGGCCCTCGGCCACCTCGGCGGTTTCTGGTCCCTGGAGGCCTAGCTTAATGGTCTTGTCGCCGCCGGTTTCGATTTTTACCAGTGTCTGGCCGTTGCGGTGGATGATCGCCCAGACGGGAATCATCAGGACGCCATGGCGCTGGTCTTCCACAATCGTCACGTTGCCGCTCATCTCTGGTTTGAGAAGGTCTTTGTGGTCGTCGAGCACCTCGACCTTGACCTCGAAGGTGACGACATTACTGGCGGTCGTCCCCTTGACGGCCAGACGCACCACCTTGCCGGCAAAAGTGCGGTTGGGAAAACTATCCACGGTAACCCGGGCCTGCTGGCCGACGCGCACCTCGCCTATGTCGCTGGAATCGACGCTGGCGATCACGAAGATGCGCGACAGATCGGAAAGAGTCATGATCGTGGTGCCGCTGCTGAACCCGGTGGTGCCGGAGGCGATCATCGTGCCAAGTTGTACATTGAGCGAGGAGACGGTGCCGTCGATAGGCGCGTTGACGGTGGTGTAGGCCAACTGCTGTTTCTGGATGTCGAGGTTGATCTGGTCCTGCTGGAGTTGAGCTTCGGCGGTGCGGACATCCTGGGCCTTGGCTTGGCATTGGATTTCCTGCTGCCCCAGTTCCTCTATGGCGACTTCGGCCCCATTGAGGTCGGCCTCGGCCAGAGCGGCGTCGGTTTGGGCGTTTTCCATGTCTTCCGTGGAACCAAGATGTTGTTTGGCCAGCTCTGTCTGCCGTGCGGCTTTGGCGCGAAGATTGACGGCCTTCACTTTCGCCGAAGCCAGCGCGGCGTCGTCGCGTTTGCGGGTCGTCAGCAGGTTTTGTTGGGCTTGCTGGAGGTTCAGTCTGGCCTGGGCCGCCCGGGCGGTGCTTTGGGCGACGGCTGCTTCGGCCGAGCGGACGGCCAGCTTTTCATCGGTGGGATCAAGCTGGCACAACAGGTCGCCGGCTTTTACGTTCTGACTGATGTCCACAGGCAGGGCTTTGACTTCGCCGGAGGCCCGGCATTTGATCTCCACTTCGAGGTTGGCGATGACCTTGCAGGAGGAGTTGATGCTTTTCTCCACGTCTCCCAGGGCGACTGTGGCGATGTTTTCAGGGTCGATGGCGGCGGCGGTGCGGGCGGCTTGGTGCGCGTGCCATACGGGGAATGCAACTGCGCCTCCCACGGCCAGCACGAGGATCAGGAGGATCCATGGCCAGCGACGGCGTTTTCGTCTCGTATGCAATCGGGGTGGCGCTTGCGATGACGTGGTGGAGTGAGCGCCTGCAGGAGCCAGGGCGCCGGGATTAGATGATGTTAGCGTTGACGTACTCATCGGCTCTCATTATCTGTCGTGATGCATAGGCAAGTAAATACGCAACAGGCCGAATTAATTGCGTAAGAGGCCACAGAAATAAGGTTCATGGTGCATATGACGCATGCTGTCGAGGGAACAAAGGATCGCACGCTGAATGGCTCAGGTCAATTGCACCCCGCATCTGTATCCTTACAAGATTATTGTGCGAATGATTGGCGCTGTTTTTTTGGGCTAGGTGGTGCTAATCTTAAGTTATGTCTGAAATATCCACCCGTCACGGCGGTCCTATCGTCGTCATTGGTTCGATCAACATGGATCTGGTCTGCCGGACGGAGCATATCCCCAAGCCCGGCGAGACAATTCTGGGCAGCGATTTGGTGACTATTCCAGGTGGCAAAGGCGCTAATCAGGCGGTCGCGGCCGCCAAACTGGTGCGGGGGAAGGTCAACGGGAAGCAGGTCGGCGGGCAGGAGGTGTATGTGTTGGGGCGGGTGGGGGATGATGACTTTGGGCAAAGATTGCTCAATGGGCTGAACCGGCACAATGTCAAGACCAGTTATGTTACGATCACCGAGGCGACTGCCAGTGGGTGCGCGCTGATACTGGTGGATCGGAAAGGAGAGAATTCCATTGTGGTGACGCCGGGTGCCAATCACAAGTTAAGCATTGCGGATATCGACGCCGCTGAGGGGCTGTTGCGCATCGCTTCGGTGGTGATCCTCCAGCTTGAAATTCCCATGGCGACGGTGCGGCATGCCATCGCCGCCTGCCGGCGGCTGGGGGTGTTCACCATTCTCGATCCAGCGCCGGCGCCCAGCAAAGGATTGAGCCGGGCGGTGTATGACGTGGATATCCTTTCGCCCAACCAGAGTGAAGCGGAATTGCTGCTGGGACTTCACCAGTCTGACGGCCACGCCACTACCAAACGGAGCATCGATCCCAAGCTTGTTGGTATGGATCTTTTGTCCAGGGGACCCAGAACTGTCGTGCTGAAACTTGGTAAACAGGGTGCCATGATTGTGGGCCGTGATGGCCATATCGAGCGCGTCAAAGGATTTAAGATAAAGGTGGAGGATTCGACGGCCGCCGGGGATGCTTTTACTGGGGCCTTGGCAGTAGCCCATGCCGAGGGGGTGGACTTGCCACGGGCGGTGCGGTTCGCCAACGCCGCCGGGGCCCTGTGCTGTACGGCGTTTGGTGCGCAGCCGGCACTGCCGTCTCGTGACGCAGTGGAGAAGATGATGAATAATGGGTAGTGGCCAGCCACCACAAAAGCAGGGCCAAAGGCGAAATTGCAAGGTTTAAGGATGAGGAACGCCGAGCATGTCCTGACCCCTCGCCCTTCTGCCCCGACCCTTATCATGCCTTCCCGCTTGCGTAGCCATCTGACCCTCGTCCTCTGCACCATCGTGCATGCGTTCACGCACGCCTATGGCTGCATGCTGGTGCCGCTGTATTTGATTATGGTGCGGGAATGGCATCTGCCAGGGGTCCGGAGGGCATCATTGATCGTGACGGTTTATGGGGCGGTGTATTTTCTCGGAGGATGGCATGCGGGCAAGTTGGCCGATCGCCATAATCGCAAGGCAATCCTGGGCATAAGTTTGCTGGGCAATGGGCTGGCTATCGCCGGGATAGCGATGACGCATTCGTATGCCGGGGTCATCGCTCTGGCGGTGGTGGCGGGGCTGTTCGGAGCCTTGTTTCATCCGGCGGCCAATGCCCTGATGCCGGCGCATTATCCCAAGTCGCCGGGGATGGCCATTGGGTTCTTGGGCATAGGCTCAGGATTGGGATTTTCCCTCGGTCCAATTTACGCGGGCTGGCGGGCGCAAACGGCCCAATGGCATTGGTTGGGCATCAGTGATTGGCAGCGGCCATGCTTGGAATTGGGGCTGGCAGGAGCGGTTATGGCCCTTGTCTTCCTTCTGCTGGGCAGTGAAGCTGGGGCGCGGGCGGGGATCCTGTCGGGGACGATGCCGCACCTGCCGCTTGGACCCAAGGTGCGCCGGCGGGTGGCGTTTACGGCCCTGGTTCTGGGTTGCCGGGATTTCGCCGGTTCGGCGGCGTTCTCATTAGTCAGCGTGTTACTGCTGAAGGCTCATGGAGTGGATTCCATGCGAACCGGGGCTATCCTGGGGCAGACTTGGTTGGTGGCGGTGATTACCAATCCTCTGAGCACGTGGATAAGTCCTGGCCGTCGTCGGCTGCCGACGCTGGTGGCGCTGATGATCGGAGCGGGATTGGTGGTCTCCACTACGTGGATGTGGTCTATCAGCGGCGTGGCGGTGATGCTGTTGATATTCCAGGGGTTGCACAGCGCCAGTTACGCCGTGTCGGATGCGTCGATATGCGAGAGGGTGAGGAATGAGTTCCGCGGACGGGTGGCGGGGTTGTTCCTGGTGGTGGCCGGAGGGTTCGGAGCGATGGCCCCATGGGTCATGGGGGCATGGACGGATCGACTGGGTGATAGTTCGAAGATTGCGTCGGCGTACTGGCCGCTGTTCGCCACCCTGGCGGGGATGTTTATGGTGGCGACTCTTTCGGCTCGGCTGATCGCCCGCTTGAGATATGTGGTTGGCCCGCAGGCCGCGGCGGAAGGCGGAAGTCCGCAATTGGAACGGTACGATACCAGGAGTGGGATGCGACGAATCTCTATATTTTGGGGGCAATAAGCAATTCCGCTATTTTTGCGACGGCCTCGCTGCGTGCCAGGGTGGATTGCTCGGAGGTGGCCATATTCTTCAAAACTAGAGACTTGGATTCCAGTTCACGGTCGCCGAGGATTACGGTGTAAGCGGCTTTCTCGCGATCGGCCATGGTGAACTGGGCTTTGATGGAGCGACCGGAATGATCCATGTCGCAGGCTATTCCAGCGCTCCGCAGCTCGCGCAGGAGCTGCCAGTTGGCGTTGCGGGCCACGGGGCCGTGGGCTACAAGCCAGACCAGTGGCTTTAGCGGCGAGGCCATGCCCACACCCTGGGAATCAAGGGCCATGAGCAGGCGTTCCAGGCCCGAGCCGAAGCCGACGCCTGGGGTGGGACGGCCGCCCAGGGTCTCGACGAGATTGTCATAACGACCGCCGCCGCCGATGGCGTTTTGCGAACCCAGGCCGCCGGCGGTCACTTCCCACAGGGTCTCGGTGTAGTAGTCGAAGCCGCGCACCAGGTTGGGATTGTCGCGGTAGGATGTGCCCGCTTCCGCCAGCAGTTTACGGACGCGGTCCAGGTGGGCGCGGCTCTTGTCGGAAAGACTGTCCACGGCGGGCGGGGCGCCCACGCAAGCCTCGTGGTCGCGTGGGTCTTTGCTGTCGAGAATCCGTAGGGGATTGGTCTCCAGGCGGCGCCGCGATTCTTCGGAGAGCTTGGCGGCCCCAGGCGTCAAGAACGCCACCAGGGCCTCGCGATAACGGGTTTTGCTCTGGGAATCACCAAGGCTGTTTATCTGCAGTTCCAGGTCCTTGACGCCGCAGCGGCGGTAGAAATCCAACTGGAGCAGGATGCATTCGGCGTCCTGGTCGGCATCGGCGGTCCCGAAGGCCTCGACTCCGAACTGGTGATGCTGGCGTAGGCGGCCTTTCTGTGGTCGTTCATAGCGAAAATTTGGGCCGATGTAGAAGACCTTAAGGCGTGAGCCTTCCTGGGCCAGGAGATTATTTTCGATTGCCGCGCGGACCACGCCGGCGGTGCCCTCGGGGCGCAAGGTCATGGAATCGCCGCCCCGATCGTTGAAGGTGAAGGTTTCCTTGGTGATGACGTCGGTGGTTTCGCCAACGCCGCGATGGAAAAGCTCGGTGGCCTCGAATATGGGCGTGCGGATTTCGGCGAAATGGTAGAGGCCCGCCACCTGCCGGGCGATTCCCTCGACCGTCTGCCATTTCCAACTTTCGGCCGGAAGCGTGTCCGCCGTGCCGCGCGGAGCGTTAATCTTGGCCATGGGAGCGATTACCTCGCGCCGTTACCTGGATCACTTGGCGTCTTCGGCGGGCTTGTCAGGGGCGGCGTCATATTCTTCGATGGTGGCGTCCTGGAGGATTGCGTCCACGGCCTTCTGCTCGCGCATCTGGATATAAAGGTTGGACAGCGTGCCGTCCTTGGCCATGTCCTGCTTCATTTTTTCCGGCCGGCGGGCGCGTTGGGCGGCGAGCATGGCGACGCGGCCGTTTAGTTCGGCCTCGTCAACGTCAACCTTCTTGTCCAGTGCCACCTGCTGCAGAATGAAGAACAATTTGAGCTCGCGCACGGCCTCGTCCATGGCTCCGCCGCGCAGGGCCTCGATGTTGGCCTCGATCTGATCGCGGGGAATACCGCGCATGGTCAGTTCCATAACCCGGCGACCCACCACGCGCTCGGCCTGGCGGTCGGAGAGTTTGGCCGGCAGTTCGATGGTCACGCTGTCCAACAGGTACTTGTTGACCTGCTCGCGCATGATCTGCTGCACGTCGTCCTGGATGCGTTCCAGCATCTGGTCGCGCAGGGCGTCGCGCAGTTCCTGCTCGTTGGCGAAACCCAGGCCTTCGAGGAATTCCTGGTTAAGTTCGGCCAGTTCCAGCTTCTTGATGTCCTTGAGGGTTATTTCGATCTCCACGTTCTTATCGCGGAGTTCCGGCCGTGGATGCCCGGCTGGGGCCTTGACCGCCAGAGTGCGGGTTTCTCCGGCCTTCATGCCGGTCAGGCGGGCATCCAAGTCGTCAATCTGAATACCCATGACCCGGCCGGGACGGACCACTATCTGTGCGTCGGACTGTTGGGTTATTTCCACGCTGTCGACTTTTACCAGTACGTCGGCGACCAGGTAGTCGCGGACTTCGGCGCCCCGATTCTCGACCGGAACCAGGGTGCCTTGTTGTTCGCGAAGGTTGCTCATGGCCTGGTCGACGTTCTCGTCCTTGACCTCCACCTTGGGCTTGCGGACCTTGATACCCTTGAGTTCCGGCAGCGTGATCTTCGGCTGCACTTCCACCGTGAACGTGTATTTCATGGACCCCGACTCGGGCAGTTCGATTTTGTCGCCGCCGTCGAATTGCGGTTCGCCTATGACCTGGATGGAGTGTTTCTCCATGGCCTGTTCGTAGCTCTCGGAGACCAACGCCCGGCGTACTTCCTCGCGCACATCGCCCGCGAAACGTTTCTCCACCAGTTTCTGGGGTGCGTGGCCGGGGCGGAAGCCGGGAATAGCCGCCTGTTGCCGCAGGGTCTTGAACTGTTCGACCAGCTTCTGGCTGATGTGCTCGGCGGGAATCTGCACAGTGACCTTTTTGGTTGCCGGGCCGATGTCCTCGACCGTTATGTCGTACTGGAAGGGCGGTTCCTTCTCATCGACGGCTTGGGCCGCGGCCACGATTGGGGTTGCTTCGTTGGTCGTATCTTGTTCATTATCTGGCATATCAATCCTCTTTAATCCAAGCTAGTCCACGAAAGCCCAGCATGTTAATGGTTCTTGAAGCGGTTTGCAAACGGCCAAAAGAGAAAACGTGGCTGCATGAAGTAACGCCGTTACGTGTTTGCCTTGCCGCGCAGGTCCGCAAATTCCTGGCCCACCGGCTTGATTCCGATCACGCCGGCCAGTCCTGCCCCGTGGCTCCGCGGCCCGGCGGGACAATTCAAAATACAGAACGCTATGGATCTGCCGTTTAGGGAAGTATGATTGAATACCCCTTGCCCCTTAAGGGGACGCTGCGCACCGTATCAAGACCCCATGGCCTTCACGCCATTGGTTCTTGATACGCTGCCCACTTGCCAGCCTAGACAACCTGGACTTTGCGGCCCACCCGGCGTTTGCGGTTGATGGCTTTGCGCCCACCCTTGGTGCGCATGCGGGCGCGGAACCCGATTTTGTGGGCACGCTTGATGTTGCTCTTCTTGTGGGGGTAATGCATGGTCTTATTTCCTTTTCGGACCCAACGCACGCGCCGATGGGTCTATTATTGCACGCAACGCGTGCCCTGCAATGCCCTACGGACGCGTCGCCGGGGCGGTTATGGTTACTTCAAATGTCTCGAACGCCTGGTTGCCCTTGGCGTCCGTCGCCCGCAGGGTCACCTGGTGGGCTCCGGGTGACAGGCCGCCTATGGTAAAGCTGACCTTCTCCTCGGGACTGTCGAAAATCTTATCCAAAGGCAGGACAATTTGCCAGTCGTCGTTGGAATCAAGGCTGTAGGCCGCGGCGGCAACGATGCCTGTGCGGTCGACCAGCCGCGCCTCTATGGTGGCGGAATTGCCTTTGACGGTTGTCTTGATGTCGCCAATGGCCGGTGGGGTGTTGTCAACTATGAACCAGTCGCTTACGCGGCTGCCGGTCAGTCCTTCCCCCGGTGGGTTGGCGGCGGCATTGGAGGCCACGACTTTGATGTCGTACCGCCCGTCGGCTACGGTGCGCGTGTCCCAGTCGAAGTGAGTGTCGGTCAACTTGTCCTTAAGCTGTATCCACTGCCCGTGCGCCCCGGCGCGAAAATAAATGGTGTACAGCAGGGCGTCGCCATCAGCGTCGTCGGCATCCCAGGTGATGGTCTGGACGCGCGTGCCGCCATGGGCGCTGCCGGCGGCTGGTGCGGGCTTGGGTTCGGGGCCTTCACCGGAGGACGTCGGGCCGACGCGTACGCTCTTGACCACTGGAGCTATGTTGGGAAGTTGGTAGGCCACATCGATGCTGTTGACCAGAGGACTGGCCTTGGCGTCCTTTGTGGCCAGGGTGAGGCGGTATTGCAGGAAGCGCGCGGGATTGGATGGGACTTGCACGAACTCGGCAGCGGGAATTTCCTCGGACCATGGCGCCCAGCCGGCTTTGGTGGCGTCCGCTACGTTGCCGCTGCGTGTGGCGATGCTGAGGGTCGTGTTTTCCGGCAGGGAACCGGTGAGATGAATTTTACCAAAAGTGCTTATCTGCGTGGCGTCCAGGACCGGGCTCGTGAAGGTGCCGGAGGCGGAATAGCCGCCGCTCATGGCCGCCAGTCCGCCCACGTTGGCCAGGCCCAGCATGACGCGGCCGTCGGCCAGTGGAAGCATGGCGGTCACCTGGCGCGGATCAACCCTGGTTATGACCAGGCTCTCGTCCTTATCCGGAGTGACATGGTAGATAAGCCCGTCATTGCCCGTGCCAACCAGCAGGGAGCCGTCCTTTTCCAGCAGCGATAAAACCATTACATTTTCCCGGAAAATTTCGGTAACGAAACCCTTGGGGTTAATGCGATAAACGGCGTTGCCGTTGTGGCGGGACTCTTCGGGATTTTCGGCTTCCACGGGGCCGGTTGGCGCCGCTGGCCCGGCGGCGGCGGCGGATTCGGCCTTGCCGATCTTGTGCGAAGGCGGCAATGTCGGTGGCTCATCGGAAAAATCCCAAACGCATGGCGCCAGGTAAACGCTGGAAGTCGCCAGAACTGCCCCAAAGTTGCCCGCCATAAGAGATTCGCAGTGAGTGCTGGCAGCGCCGGCTTGAGTGGTTGATTTTGGGATCGGATGAGGTTCGCCGGGAGGGGGGACTGGCAGGACCGGAGGGGCGGGAATTGATGGCGGAGTTGAAGGCAATGGTGTTTCCTTGATCCCTTCGGGCCGGCCGCTCTTTTCCACCGGCTGAGCGCCTTCCGCTCTGGCCGCATGCTCGGAGGCTTCGGCGGTCGCGGCATAGAGGTTGCCTTTGGCATCTAAAGCCAGGCAGTGAATTTCCGTCTCCGGCGCATCGAACATGACGTAAACGTCTTTGGTTTTGCGATTTACGCGGTAGACCAGTCCGTTAGGTTCGGTCCCGATGTACAGCATATCTTTGCCGTCCGAAAGCAGGCAAAGGAGATTGCTTTCATCGCTGTCGAACATGACACTGTGCTGGCCGTCGGGGTCTACCTGGAAGAGTTGTCCGTGGGGGCCGGTCGCCACGTATAGAAAGCCGTCAGGGGTCTGCTGCAGTGACCAGATGTACTGGACGTCCTCGGCGGAGAAGATCTGAACCGGCGCTGGGCCTTTGCCCTTGGAAGCGGCTTTGCGGTCGGAGTCGGTGGGACCGGTGGTGGCGGCCGCCAGGGCCGATGGATTGTCAATTCTATAGACTTTGCCGGTTTCGCCACTGACCCCGACCAGGAGATGGTTGTTCTTGTCGATCAGCAGGGCCGAGATGAGCGAATTATCCTCGAAAGTGGCCAGCGAGGTGACTTTGTCATCCTTGATCTGGAGAACAATTCCGTGTGGGCCTGTGCCGGCGTAAACCGTGCCGTCTGGCCCTTGGACCAGGCAAAGCACCGCCGTGACGCGCGGGTCTTCCTCCAGCAGTGTCTTGGTGGAACGTGCCAGCTTGAGTTCTCCGAGATTGCTGGCGACGACGTCGTGGAAGACGCCCTTCTTAAAGTCATTGGGATTGGTTTGCGTCCAGTGGGAAGTGGTGACTGGCCAGGCCCTGGTCGCCAGGAGCGCCAACATGGCTAGAAAAAGAAAAGTCCATGGAATGGTGCAAGTGCGAGTCGTGCGGCCGGCTTTAGCTTGGATGATGGCTGCCATGGGTGCTCCGGGAATATAACACGGGAATCGGCTCATTGGGATCGGATCGAGTTTTTCTGGCGTCAGGGTGCTGGACTAGGGTCGTTCTTTGGTGGTTTGGGTTTCGGTTCGTCGCCGTGTCCGACCAGCGGTTTTTCCGGATGTATCATGTGTCCGGCCGGGGTCGCGGCAGTGTCGAGCTTGTCCTGGCGGTCAATGACTATGGTGAATTCGGCGGCCCCTTCCATAACCATTTGGGTGGCCACTATTTTCAGAGTGGAACTGATGAAGGCGGTCGTGTCCGACAGATTGGCGTCCAGCAGCACCTGGCGCGCTGAGTCCGGCAGATGGGGCAGCGCCGTGCGGCCCAAGGCCACGCCATCGGGTTTGCGCATAAGCTGCAAGTACAGGGCGTTGTGTTTGAGCGACATTATATCTTTAAGGACTGCGAAGACCTCGTCGCCGGTTTCGGCGGTGAAACGGAAGGGGCGCATCTCCGCTTCGCCGACGATGTAGTTGGCAAAATCAGAGATCAGAAGCTGATAAGCCCCGTCGGGGATTTGCCGGGGGATATCAAAGTCGATGGGCAGGATGGCTTCGGCGGCGCGGAAGGGCCGATAGGTGAGAAAGATACGGACGGTGTCCCCTGGCTTATATTTGAGGCGTGGGACGCTGACGGAAAGAATGGTGGCCTGGCTGGCCTGGGGCGTGATAATTATCCGGCCGCGCAGCCTGGCCAGGGAAACGCGCTGAAATGGGTTTTCCGCGGCGGCCGCAATCGGCAGGCCGATCTCGGCGAAGAGTTCGTCGGCCCCGGCATCTACGTCGCGATTTACCAGGTGGATGGACTTGCCGTTGTCGAAGGCTAGGTCAAGGTCGTAATCGACGGTATGGTGTTCCGGAAGGTCTCTGGCGCTGGTCAGGGCGATGCCCATGGCCGCGGCGGCCAGCAGGGGGGTGAATTTGGGGTGCAGGGCCAGGTTGAAGTGATAGTTTTGCTGCTGCGAGCCATCGGCGTAGGCGATGGTGATATCCATGGGAACCGTTGCCGGAGCCGGGCCCAGACGGCCGGCGATGCCCACATTCTGGTCGCTGAATAGCGTGCCGCGCAGACCGTTCACGGATCCTAGCTTAAAACTGGTGTTGAGGTTGGCGATGATGGCATTGATGCTTCCCGTGCCCAGAGGCAGGGATACCGGGCCCTCATTGTTGAAGGAATGCCCGAAACCCAGCACACGGTCGCCCAGAACTTCCGTGCAGGTGCCTATGGCGGTGAGGTCGGCGTCGCCGCTGAGCATGGGGATGGCCAGCACCGAACCCGGAAGAAGGTCTGATGGTCCATGCCCCGGGTCGGATACACTGGCCCCGGCCTGCAACGGAACCAGTCCGCAGGCTCCCAAGGCCGGCCCCCAATCGGCAAGAAGTTTGCCGGACATCCCCGAGGCCATCAACGGCGTGGCCAGGGGTTGCAGACGGGGAGTTTGCTCATCGGTCCCGCCGAAGGTCGAAGACGACGGTGCCAATCGGGTCACTGAAGCTAGTGCTCTCTTGGTGCCCGTAGCGTGGAAGCGCGGTGTAGGGACCTCCCGTAATGACCAGTGGATGCGGGAAACCGGTGCGGGGGCCAGGCCGGATGCGGGGGAAGAGGCCGCGGAATCGGGCACGCCACAAGCCGGTTTGCTCGGTTGATCGGGGATGGCCAGCATGTATTGGATCGGCTGCACGCCGGCCCAGGGGTCCTTCATCATGGGCCAGCCGTACGCGAAAGCGCCGATGAGGCGGTCGCGGCCCTGCTCGTCGCGAAGATAGACCGGTGAGCCGCTCATGCCCGCGACGGAACCGGTGTGTTCAAGGTTCTGGCCTTTGCATTCGATGAGAACGATGTCGGATTTGGGATTGAAGTTCTTGAGGATGGATAAGACTTTGACGTCAAAGCGTTCTATGGCCGTGCCCTTGAACACGGATAGTCCGTAGCCGGTCATGCCGGCTTTGACCTCGGATACAAGCATGTGTCGTGCTGGGTCAAAGCCCTGCGGCAGAGGCTCGACGGCCACCGCAGTCGTTGCCACGGCCTCGTTGGCCGTGGCTGCTGGCCAAACGTCTGCGGCCGCAACGCAGCTTACCGATGCCGCCAAGACAAGCGTCAGGACGGCCAGGCCTTGTAACGAAAAGCGGGTGATGCTCATGGTTGTCTTTGCAAGGTCAGTTTGTTGCCGGAGTTTGTAATGGTAGGGGGAGCATTGCGCTGGTGCAAGATGGCACGCCGATGAGCTGCCTGGAGGACAACCGGGCACCATGGGTGTTGCGGGAAGGAGCGGAGTCTGCGAAAAGAGGGGTATGTTGCAAGCCATTACCATTCCCGGGCTGTTGGTGACCGGTACGGATACCGGGGTAGGCAAGACGGTCGTCGCCGGCGCCATCGCCCAGTGGTTCCTGAGGCGGGGCATGGTGGCCGGCGTCTGCAAGCCGGTGGCGACGGGGTGCAGGCATGAAAGGGAACAACTGGTCAGTGCCGATGCTGAGTTCCTGGCCAGTTGCGCCGATTCCCGACACCCGCTGGATATTATATGTCCACAACGTTATGCCGAGCCGCTGGCGCCGTCGGTGGCGGCGCGCCGGGCCGGTCAACCCTTGGACTGGGCGGCAATCGATCGCAGCATCCAACTGATGTGCATCGGCTGCCAGGCCATTATCGTCGAGGGAATTGGCGGGGTTCTTACGCCGTTGG
>Ga0316230_1000747_pt1 | contig 41215 bp, 37 predicted proteins | sample TBH18025metaG_FD_206004 | JGI IMG/M metagenome (GOLD analysis project Ga0316230, IMG submission 206004) | Freshwater microbial communities from Trout Bog Lake, Wisconsin, USA - TBH18025 | ecosystem: Environmental > Aquatic > Freshwater > Lake > Hypolimnion/Profundal zone | place: USA: Wisconsin... | reverse complement strand
TACCGGGGCCTGCACGAGCTCAAGCGCTTCCCGGACGGTTCGATCAAGTGCGTGGCCTGCTTCATGTGCGCCGAGGCCTGCCCGGCCCGCTGCATCACCATCGAGTCGGAGGAGTACGGCGACATCAACAAGACCCAGGGCTTCCAGGAGAAGCGCCCGGCGGTCTTCAAGATCGACATGCTCAGGTGCATCTACTGCGCCATGTGCGAGGAGGCCTGCCCCAAGGACGCCATCTGGCTGCGCACCGACTACGAACAGGCCTCCTACGACCGGCTCTCCATGAAGTTCGGCAAGTGGGACCTGATGAACACCTACGCGGACCAGGACGGCAAGGCCCGGATTACCTCGGACCCCACCCCCACCGTGCCGCGGCCGCCCGTTGATGAATAGGACGCCCCCATGTTCCTGATCTTCGCCCTGATCACCCTCGCCGGCGCCGTGGCGCTGGTGTTCCAGCGCAACCTGGTGGTGGCCGGGCTGTGCCTGGTGCTCTGCTTCATGGGGGTGTCCGGGCTGTTCCTGCTGCTGGCCAACCCGGTGGCCGCGGCGCTGCAGATCATCGTCTATTCCGGCGCCATCGTCGTGCTGCTGCTGTTCGTGGTCATGCTGCTCAACGAGCACCAGGAGGAGGCGGCGGTCCGGGCCCGGCCCCTGCAGCGCTGGCTGTCGGTGGCGGTGCTCCTGGTGCTGGGCGCCGGCGTGGTGAAGCTGGTGGCCGGTTCGAAGCTGCTGAAGCAGCTTGACGCGAGCCCCATGCCCCCGGCGATGACCCTGAACACCCTGGGCGACGCATTGTTCGGCCGGCACCTGCTGGGCTTCGAAGTGGCCGGCCTGCTGCTGCTGGCGGCCATGGTCGGCGCGGTGGCGCTGGTGAAGCGGGATCTATGACGGAGCCGAGCATGACCTCCCTGAACGCGATCCTCACCGGCGGCCTCCAGGGCTACATCCTGGTGGCCCTGCTGCTGTTCCTGGTCGGCCTGGCGGCGGTGCTGTGCCGGCGCTCCGTCCTGCTGCAGTTCATGGGGGTGGAGCTCATGCTGAACGCCGCCAACGTGGCGCTGCTGGCCTTTGCCCGGTTCCGCGGCGGCGACGCCCAGGGCACGGTGTACTACCTGTTCATCATCGCCGTGGCCGCCTGCGAGGCCGCGGTGGGGCTGGCCCTGGTGGTGGGCCTGTACCGCCATCGGCAGAGCACCGACACCGACCGCGCCGACGCGCTGAAACAGTGAGGGCCTGATGCTAAAGGTCGCATGGCTCATTCCCATCCTGCCCCTGCTCGGGGCCGCCTTCCATGGCCTGCTGGGCCGGCGCCTGGGCAAGGCCGCGGTCACCGTGGTGGCCCTGGGCTGCACCCTGGTGCCGCTGGTGCTGGCCGGGTTCGCCCTGGCCGCCGTGCAGGCCGCTCCGGACCGGCGCATCGACCTGCCGTACTTCGAATGGATGGCCGCCGGATCCCTGCACGTGCCGTTCGGCCTGGTGCTGGATTCGCTCAGCTCGGTCATGGCGCTGGTGGTCACCGGGATCGGCACGCTCATCCATCTGTATTCGGTCGGCTACATGTGGGAGGAGGAGGGCTACGCCCGCTACTTCTGCTACCTGAACCTGTTCCTGTTCTTCATGCTGACCCTGGTGCTGGGCTCGTCCCTGCCGCTGCTGTTCGTCGGCTGGGAAGGGGTCGGCCTCTGCAGCTACCTGCTGATCGGCTACTACTTCGACACCGAGGTGGCGTCCGCCGCGGGGCTCAAGGCCTTCCTGTTCAACCGGGTGGGCGACCTGGGCATGACCATGGGCATGATGGCCCTGTTCGCCGCCTTCGGCACCCTGACCGTGGGCGACATCCTGACCCAGGCCGGACGCTTGTCCCCCGAGGCCGGGTTCGGCGTGCTCAGCTTCGCCACCCTCATGATGTTCGTCGGGGCCACCGGCAAGAGCGCCCAGATCCCCCTGTACCTCTGGCTGCCGGACGCCATGGCCGGACCCACCCCGGTGAGCGCGCTGATCCACGCCGCCACCATGGTGACCGCGGGCATCTACCTGATCTGCCGCCTGGCCCCGCTGTTCCTGCTCACGCCCATCACCCTCACCGCCGTGGCCTGGGTGGGCGGCGCCACCGCGCTGTTCGCCGCCAGCATCGGCCTGTTCCAGCGCGACATCAAGAAGGTGCTGGCCTACTCCACGGTCTCCCAGCTGGGCTACATGTTCCTGGGGCTAGGTTCAGCCGGCTTCGCCGCCGGCTTCCTGCACCTGTTCACCCACGCCTGGTTCAAGGCCCTGCTGTTCCTGGGGGCGGGCAGCGTGATCCACGCCATGCACCACGAGCAGGACCTGTTTCGCATGGGCGGGCTCCGGGCCAAGCTGCCGGTGACCTTCTGGACCATGGTGATCGCCACCTTGTGCATCATGGGCTTTCCCGGCACCTCGGGCTTCTTCAGCAAGGACGAGATCCTGTTCCTGGCCTGGCACAAGAGCCCGGGGCTCTACGCCATGGGCCTGGCGGGCGCGGCCTGCACCGCCTTCTACATGTGGCGCCTGATGGCGCTGGCCTTCTGGGGCGAGCCGCGGGACGCCCACGCCTTCGCCCATGCCGAGGAAAGCCCCGCCACCATGACCGCGCCGCTGGCCATCCTGGCCGCGGGCGCCCTGCTGGCGGGCCTTCTGGGCCTGCCGAGGATCTGGGGCGGCAGCTTCGCCATCGAAGGCTGGCTGGAGCCGGCGCTGACCTACGGCCGGCCCTTCCTGGCGCCCGCGGCCGAGCACGGCGGCGCGGGCCTGGCCTGGGGCCTCATGGCGCTTTCCACCGCGGTGGCCCTGGCCGCAGGCCTCATCGGCTTCCGCATCTACCGGCGCGGCCCGGCCGCGGAAGAGCTCTTCGCCGGGCGCTTCCCGGCCCTGTACCGGACCCTGGCCGGCAAGTTCTACGTCGATGAGGCGGTGGAGGCCTGCATCCTCGGCCCGGTCCGGTGGCTCGGCAACTGCCTGTGGAAGGCCTTCGACGTCATCCTCATCGACGGCGTCGGCGTGAACCTGCCCGGGGCGCTGACCCGGGCCGGGGGCGATCTGGCCGCCCTGGCCCAGACCGGACGGGTGCGCAACTATGCTCTGGGCATGGCCATTGGGGCCGTGCTCCTGCTCTGGTTCTTCTTGAGGTAGGATGCCCCGTGATCACCGCCTGGATCAATTCCCACCTCCTCAGCTTCATCGTGTTCGCGCCCCTGCTCTGGGGCCTCGCGCTGCTGCCGATGTCCGAGCGCCAGGCGCCCCTGGCCAAGCTGCTGGGCCTGCTGGGCGGCATCGGCGTGTTCGTGGTCGCGGCGGTCCAGCTGCTGCACATGCCCGCCGACCCGCTGGGCCGGATCTGCGCCGAGCGCTTCCCCTGGTTCACCGCGGTGGGCATCCCGGTGGACTACCACCTGGCCGTGGACGGGCTGAACCTATGGCTGGTGCTGCTCACCACCTTCCTGGTGCCGCTGACCCTGCTGGGCACCTGGAACAGCATCGAGAAGCGGGCCGGCACCGCCTTCGCCCTGTTCCTCATGCTGGAGACCGGCATGCTGGGGGCCCTGGTGGCCCAGGATCTGCTGCTGTTCTACCTGTTCTGGGAGGCCATGCTGCTGCCGATGTACTTCCTCATCGGCGTATGGGGCGGCGACGAGCGCAAGTACGCCGCCACCAAGTTCGTGCTGTTCACCCTGTCGGGCTCCCTGCTCTGGCTGGTGGCCCTGCTCTACCTGGCCGGCCATGCCGGCAGCTTCGCTCCGGGGATCATGGCCCAGACCGTCGCCGGCCTGCCCTTCGCCACCCAGAGCACCCTGTTCCTGGCCTTCGCCCTGGCCTTCGCCATCAAGGTGCCGCTGTTCCCCCTGCACACCTGGCTGCCCGACGCCCACACCCAGGCGCCCACCGGCGGCTCGGTGATCCTGGCCGGCGTGCTGCTGAAACTGGGCTCGTACGGCTTCCTGCGCTTCGCCCTGCCCATGTTCCCGGGCGCGGCGGTGCATTTCGCCCAGCTCCTGGCCGTGCTCTCGGTCGCCGCCATCGTCTACGGCGCCCTGGTGGCCATGGTGCAGACCGACATCAAGAAACTGGTGGCCTATTCCTCGGTGAGCCACATGGGCTTCATCATGCTGGGCATCGCCTCCATGACCGTGCTCGGCACCCAGGGGGCCATGCTGCAGATGCTCAACCACGGCATCTCCACCGGCGCCCTGTTCCTGCTGGTGGGCATGCTCTACGACCGGGCTCACACCCGCAGGATCGCCGACTTCGGCGGCGTGGCCCTGAAGATGCCGGTGTTCACGGCCTTCTTCCTGATCGTGACGCTCAGCAGCATCGGCCTGCCGCTCACCAACGGCTTCGCCGGCGAGTTCCTGATCCTGAACGGCACCTACATCTCCAGCTTCGCCTGGGGCCGGGCCCTGGCCTGCGTGGCCACGCTCGGCGTGCTGCTGAGCGCGGTCTACATGCTCTGGATGGTCAAACGGGTGTTCTGGGGCCCGGCCAACACCCAGGAGGACAGCGGCACCGCCCACCTGCACGATGACCTCAACATGCGGGAGGTCCTGGTCCTGCTGCCCATCGTCGGGCTGATCTTCTGGATGGGCATCCACCCCCAGACCTTCCTGGCCCAATCCGAAAGCCAGGTGGGGCAGATGCTGACCCAGGTCCTGGGGCGCGAGGTGAAGCGATGACCCTGTCCCCGAGCGAACTGTCCGCCCTCCTGCCCCTGCTGATCCCGGCCCTTGGCGCCTGCCTGCTGCCCATCGCCTGCCTCGATTCCGACCAGGCCACCGTCAAGTGGATCCGCGCCTCCATGTTCCTCATCGCCCTGCTGGCCCTCACCGGCGCCTTCTTCTACCTGAGCCAGCTCTGGGCCTCGGGCGCGCAGCCCAGCTTCGGCGCGCTGCGCATGGACCGGCTGGCCCAGTTCGGCGGCATTTTCGTGCTGGTGGCAGCGGCCCTGGCTGTGCTTCAGCTCTGGGACCACCTGCACCAGGAAGGCTGGGTGAAGGGCGAAACCCTTGCCCTGCTGCTGTTCTCGGTGGTGGGCATGATGCTGTTCACCGCCTCCGGCAACCTGCTGGTGCTGTTCCTGGCCCTGGAACTGCTCTCGCTGCCGCTCTACGCCCTCACCGCCACGGTGCGCCTGCGCGAGAAGGCGATGGAAGGCGGCATGAAGTACTTCATCACCGGGGCGGTGGCCTCGGCCATCTTCCTCATGGGCTCGGTGCTGCTCTACGGCGCCACCGGCAGCCTGGACATCGCCGTGATCGGCGCGCGCCTGGCCCAGGGCGCCGTGGATCCCATCGCCCTGGCCGGGGCGGCCCTGCTGCTGCTGGGGTTCCTGTTCAAGATGAGCGTGGTGCCGTTCCACCAGTGGACGCCGGACGTCTACGAGGCTGCGCCCCACCCCATCGCCGGTTTCATGTCGGTGGCCACCAAGGGCGTGGCGGTGCTGGCCCTCATGCGGGTGATGGCGGTGGGCCTGCCCGCGGTGGGCCTCCGCATGCGCGGGGCGCTGGCCGTCCTGGCGGTGCTTTCGCTGGTGCTCGGCAACCTGGCGGCCCTGGCCCAGACGAGCCTCAAGCGCATGCTGGCCTACTCCAGCATCAGCCACGCCGGCTACCTCCTGCTCGGCCTGGTGGCGGCCACCCCCGGCGCCTACGCCGGCATGCTGTTCTACCTGCTGGCCTACCTGGCCATGAACATGGGCGCCTTCGGCGTGCTCTCGGCCTTCGGCCTGGTGGGCGACAAGGTCACCTTCGACCAGTTGAAGGGCCTGGGCTGGAAACGGCCGGGCCTGGCCATCGCCGTCAGCCTGTGCATGTTCTCCCTGGCCGGGCTGCCGCCGATGGCCGGGTTCTACGGCAAATATATGATATTCAAGGAGCTGATCCTGCAGGGCCACGTCGGGCTGGCGGTCGTGGGGGTCCTGGCCAGCCTGGTGTCGGTCTACTACTACCTGGCGGTGCCGGTGGCCCTGTTCATGGACAAGCCCTCCGGGCACGAGCAGCGCGAAGCTGCTGAGCGGCCGGCAGTGCTGGCCCCCCTGGCCGGGGCCACCGTGCTGGTCTGCGGCTTCCTGGTGCTGGCCCTGGGCCTTCTGCCGGGGACGATCATGGACGGCTTCGCCCGCAAGGCCATCCAGGAAACCTTCCAGTCCCACCCGTGAGCCGGCGCGACTTCGACGGACACCGCTGTCAGGCCTCGCCGACCACCATCCGAACCGAAGCCCTTGGTGAATTCCTGCCCCAGCCTCAACCTTTTTGCCAATTACCCCCTCACATGGCAAGGTGAAGGTAATTTAATTTCGTTGAATTCGGGGCAAAGATGAAGCGGACAACTTGGCTGGTATCGGTCGTGGCCCTGGCGGTGGTGGCCGGCGCGGCCTTCCTGCTTCTGCGGGGCAACAAGGACGAGATCAAGTGGCGCACCGCCAAGGTGGACAAGGGCAGCATCACCCAGCGCATCACCGCCACCGGCACCCTCAACGCCCTGATCCAGGTGCCGGTGGGCACCCAGGTGTCCGGGGTCGTGGTCTCGCTCACCGCCGACTTCAACAGCCTGGTCAAGAAGGGCCAGGTCATAGGCCAGATCGACCCGACCGCCTGGCTGAACAGCCTCAAGGACGCCGAGGCGGCGGTGCAGCGGGCCCGGGACACCATGCTCCAGGCCGAGGTGGACTACAAGCGCAACCAGATGCTGTGGAAGCAGAAGCTGCTGGCCGACGCCGACCTGGACGCCAAGGACCTGGCCCTGAAGATGGCCCGGGGCTCCTACGAATCGGCCAAGGCGACCCTGGCCAATGCCAAGACCAACCTGGGCTACTGCACCATCAAGGCGCCGGTGGACGGGGTGGTGGTGAACCGGCTGGTGGATGTGGGCCAGACCGTCGCCGCCAGCTTCGCCACTCCCAACGTGTTCACCATCGCCCAGGACCTGTCCCGGATGAAGGTCTCGGCCGCCATCGACGAGGCGGACATCGGCCAGGTGCGGGTCGGCCAGCGGGCCTTCTTCACGGTGGACAGCTACCCCGACAAGCAGTTCAAGGGCGTGGTCAGCGAGGTGCAGCTGAACCCCACCATCACCAACAATGTGGTCACCTACAACGTGGTGATGGAGGTCACCAACGAGCCCCGCACCGCCTTTGTCCCCGCCGCCGACGGCGGAGCCAGGCCGGAGCGGCCCCGGCCCGAGACCGCCGCCCCGGGCGGCCGAAAGCCCGGCCCCCATGCGCCGAGCCAGCCGGGCACCGGCGCCACCCTGGAATACACCACGGCCCGCTACATGCCGCCCGGAAGCCCGGTCTACAAGGGCGATCTGGCCCTGTTCCCCGGCATGACGGCCAACTGCACCATCGTCACCAACCGCAAGGAGGACACGCTCCGGGTGCCCAGCGCCGCGCTGCGTTTCAACCCGGCCGCCTTCGTCACCATCGAGGACAAGAAACCCGCTCCCGGCGCGGCTCCGGCCGCCGGCCTGCGCGCCGCCGGCCCCAATCCGTCCGGCACCGCCCGGGGCATGGTGGCCAAGCGCGACGACCGCCTGTGGGTGCTGGCGAACGGCAAGCCCAAGTCCGTTCCGTGCGCCGCGGGGGTCAGCGACGGCTCGTTCACCGAGGTCAGCGGCGAGGCCGTCACCGAAGGCATGCTGGTGCTGACCGGGGTCGATGACTTCAAGAAGGCGCTGAACCCCAGCGCTTCGCCGCTCGGCGGCGGCCTGCGCCACTGACATGGCCATTCTCGAATTCCTCAAGCTGGCGCTGTTCGCCATCACCCGCAACAAGACCCGGGCCTTCCTCACCATGCTGGGCATCATCATCGGGGTCGGCGCGGTAATCGCCATGATCGGCATCGGCGAAGGCTCGCGCAAGGCGTCCATCGACATCATCCAGAACATGGGCTCCAACATGCTGACCATCTTCAACGGCGGCGGCGGCTCCTCCAACACCCGCATGGGGCCCATGGGCCTGGGCAGCGTGGCGGTGCTGCAGGAGGCGGACGCGGATGCCATCGAGAGGGAACTGAAGGACTCCAGCGTCGTGGCCGCGACCCCCCAGGTCCGTTCGTTCCGCGCGGTGGTCTACCAGAACAACAACTACTACACCAGCATCCAGGGTTCGGGGGTCCAGTTCCCGCAGATCCGCGGGTGGGAAGTGCAGAAGGGCCGTTTCTTCACCGAACAGGAGATTCGCGGCCTGGCCAAGGTCTGCGTGCTGGGCACTACGGTCCGGGACAACATCTTCCCCGGCGGCGAGGATCCCATCGGCAAGTTCATCCGCATCGCGGCGCTGCCCTTCGAGGTGGTCGGGGTGCTGGAATCCAAGGGCGCCGGCATGATGGGCGACCAGGACGACGTGGTGGTGGCCCCCTACACCACGGTGATGCGCAAGATCCAGGGCTCCGACCACATCCAGAACATCCTGCTGAGCGCCAAGGACGGCAAGGCCGACCTGGCCGAGATGGAGATCACCGCCCTGCTGCGCCAGCGCTTCCGGTTGACGCCCAAGGACGACAACACCTTCATGATCCGCAAGCAGGACGATTGGGTGAAGATGCAGGACCAGCAGGCCAGCGTGCTCACCACCTTCCTGGCCATGGCCGCGAGCATCTCCCTGCTGGTGGGCGGCATCGGCATCTCCAACATCATGCTGGTGAGCGTCACCGAGCGCACCCGGGAGATCGGCGTGCGCCGGGCCCTGGGGGCCACCCGGGCCAACATCCTATGGCAGTTCCTCACCGAGGCCGTGGTGCTGTCCACCCTGGGCGGGATCATCGGGGTCGGGGTCGCGCTCGCGACCATCTGGGTGCTGAAGACCTTCACTACCCTGCCGGCCATCACCGACGTCTGGGCCGTGGCCCTGGGGCTCGGCTTCAGCGGCTTCGTGGGCGTGGCGGCGGGCTTCCTGCCCGCCCTAAAGGCGGCTAACCTGGACGTTATCGACGCGCTCAGATACGAATAGGAAAATTTGATGGCCTTGAAAGACCCGTACCAGGCGCTCCGGTTCCGGGAGTACCGCTCCTTTTTGGCCGGGGCCGTGGCCTTGACCATGGCCACCCAGATCCAGACCCTGGTCATGGGCTGGCAGGTCTACCACATCACTCGGGATCCCCTGTCCCTTGGCCTGATCGGCCTGTCCGAGGCGGTGCCCTTCCTTGGTCTTTCCCTGATCGGCGGCTACGCCGCGGACCGCACGGACCGCCGCCGCACCTCCCTGATGGCCATGGCCGCCCTGCTGCTGGGGGCCGCGCTGCTGCTGGCCTTGAACCTGGGCGCGGCGCCGCGGCTGGCCTGGCCGTTCTATGCCATCCAGGCCCTGGCCGGCGTGGGCCGGGCCTTCTACCGTCCCGCCTCCCAGGCGCTCAGCACGGAACTGATACCGGTGGAGGCCTACCAGAACGCCGCAACCTGGCGCAGTTCGTCGTTCCAGCTGGCCCAAGTGCTGGGTCCCGCCCTGGGCGGGCTGATCTACGGTTTCGGCAGCGCATCCTTGGCCTACCTGGCCGAGGGCCTGCTCATGGGCTTCGCCGTGATCGCCATGGTCATGGTGGCGCCCCGGCCGCGGGCGCTCAAGCAGACCCAGCTGCTCAAGAGCCTGGGTGAGGGCGTGGTGTTCGTGTTCAAGCACCGGATGCTGCTCAGCACCATGTCGCTGGATCTGTTCGCGGTGCTGTTCGGCGGCGCGGTGGCGCTGCTGCCGGTGTTCGCCTCGGAGATCCTGAAGGTGGGTCCCCAGGGCCTGGGCCTGCTGCGCACCGCCCCGGCGGTGGGTTCGGTGCTCATGGGCCTGTGGCTGGCGCACCACCCGCCGCAGAACCGGGCGGGGCTGGTGCTGCTCTTCTGCGTCGCCGGGTTCGGCCTGGCCTGGATCGGCTTCGCCCTCTCCTGGACCTTCTGGCTGTCCATGGCCCTGCTGGCCGTGAGCGGCGCCCTGGACAACGTCAGCGTGGTGCTGCGCAACACCCTGGTCCAGGCCCGGACCCCGCCCGAGATGATGGGCCGGGTCCAGGCGGTGGCCGGGTTTTTCATCGGGTCCAGCAACGAATTGGGCGCCTTCGAATCGGGTCTGGCGGCCAAACTGCTGGGCGTGATCCCTTCGGTGGTGTTCGGCGGCTGCATGACCCTGGGCATCGTCGGCTTCACGGCCTGGCGGGTGCCGGAACTCAGGCAGCTGAAGAAGATCCTCGGCTAGACCAGCACCTTCAGGGCCGCGTCGTAGTTCGGCTCCTGGGCGATCTCGCCCACCAGTTCGGTGTGCACCACCTTGCCGGTTTCGTCCAGCACCACCACGGAGCGCGCCAGCAGGCCGCGCAGGGGGCCGTCGATCAGGGTGACGCCGTAGGCCGTGCCGAATTCCGGGCTGCGGAAGGTGGAGGCGGGCACCACCTTGTCCAGGCCTTCGGTGGAGCAGAAGCGGGCAGCGGCGAACGGCAGGTCGGCGGAGATGCACAGCACCGTCGTGTTCGGCGCCTTGCTGGCTTCGGCGTTGAACTTGCGCACCGAGGTGGCGCAGGTGGGGGTGTCGATGCTGGGGAAGATGTTCAGCACCAGCCGCTGGCCCTTGAAATCGGCCGGGGTCGCCGCGCTCAGATCGGTGCGGGTGAGGCTGAAGGCGGGAGCCTGGCTCCCCACCCGGGGAAGTTCCCCGGCCGTGTGGATGGGATTGCCTCTGAGGGTTACTTGAGCCATGACGGTTCCTCCAATGATCTCGGCATTCGAGCCGGTTTTATCATACGCAGGGTAGGCCGCTCCTGGCTATCAACTGAACAGCTTGATGGTCTCCTCCACCGCGCGCATGACCGCGAGGATGCGGAACGGCTCCACCGAGATGAAGTCCACCGCGCCGCAGGTGATCGCCCGGTTCCGCTTGAGGGTGACGTCCTCCTCGGTGCCGGCCACCAGGATGGGCAGGGGGCAGCCCTCCTCCTGGGCCAGCTGCCGGGTCAGTTCCAGGCCGCTGGAGACGCGCAGGCGCTGGTGCACCAGGATCAGCTTGATCCGGCCCCAGTCGCTGGCCATGCCGCCGAACGGCTCGAGCAGGGGGCGCACCGCCCCCTGCACGAAGTCCAGGCCGGCAATGCCGAACTTGCGGCCCAGGGCGCCGGTGATGCGCTCGGAGAAGGTCCCTTCGCCGATCACCAGGACCAGCGGATCCCGGTCCGACAGCAGCTGGACACCGCCGCCGATGCAGCGCACCTGCGTGGCGGCCGCTTCCCGGGCGGCCTTGGCGCCCCGGGCGTCGAAGCCGGCCCGGTCCCGGCGGTCCTGGCTGAGCAGGGCGTCCTGGAGCCAGGCCCGGTAGGCCTTGAGCTGGCCCGGGTCGGCCTTGTCGCTGAACCGGATCCCGGCCGAGGCCTGGTCCATGGAGGCGGTGATCGAGCGCAGGACCGCCTTGCCGGCCTTTTCCAGGGGGAACTCCACCGTGGTCGGCGCGCCCACCTTGAGCTCGCCTTCCTTCGCCGCACCGGTGCCCCAGAGCGCCACCTCCAGCCCCTCGTGGCCCAGGGCGCGGATCCGGCCCTCGCAAATGTCGTTGGCCGGGCTGGAGAAGGTGCAGGTGAGCGGGTTCTCCGGGATGAAATCGGAAAGGCCGTCGTAGTCCGTGGCCCTCAGCTCGCGGGGCTGCTGGAAGACGCAGCATTCCACCCCGTCCAGTTCCTCCCAGCCCTCCAGCTTCAGGGTGCCCACGTAGCGGGTGCCCCGGTCGCGCAGGGCCATCTCGAAATGGGCGGACTTCTTCAGGTCGTACTGGATGCGCTTGGCCGCCGGGAACGCCAGGGTGATCCGGCCGTCGGTCTCAGCCAGCAGGGCGAAGGGCCATTCCCGGGGGCCCAGTTTCAGGCTGACCTCGGCTCCCGTCCGGCAAAGCCGCTGGAAGACCATACGAATGGCCGAGGGGTCATCGAGGAGGCGGGATTGGCCAAGCATCGACCTCCTTTTCGGCACCTTTGGGAAAATCATTAATCCTCGTAAATATATGGCGTTGGCGCCCTGGGCGCCAGGCGACGTAGAATGGCCTATCGGAGGATTGTATGAAGCTGCTGCGCATCAATCACTTGGGCATCGCCTCTCCCACGCTCGACGAGGCCATGGGCCGCATGGGCAAGCTGTTCGGGATGGAGGTGGAGCACATCGAGGAAGTGGCGTCCCAGAAAGTGAAGACGGCGTTCTTCTCGGTGGGGCCCAGCACCCTGGAATACCTGGAGCCCACCGACCCGGCCAGCCCCATCGGCAAGTTCATGGAGAAGAAGGGCCCGGGCATCCACCACGTGGCGTTCGAGGTGGACGACGTGGACGCGGCGGTGAAGGAACTGCTGGCCAAGGGCGTCCGGATGATCGACCAGGAACCCAGGGGCGGCGCCCACGGCAGCCGGATCGCCTTCATCCACCCGGCCGAGACCGGCGGCGTGCTCATGGAGCTGTGCCAGTCTAAATAGCTATTTGTTCGGCAGCGCCCGGTAGATCCACCAGCAGATCTGCCCCAGGACCAGGACCGCCACGAACCATTTCAGCAGCTTCATCGGGGTCACCGAGAAGCCCTGGTCCGGTTGCGGCCGGGGGTCGTGGGCCGGGGGCCGGTACTGGTTCCGGGGCGGGTCTTCCAGTTCGATCTTCACGGCCGGGGGGAGGGTGTAGGAGGGCGCAGGGAGGGTCGGCACACTCCGCCCCACGGTGCTGCGGCCGGCGCTCAGGGCCAGACTCGCCGGCTCGTCGGTCCGGGCCCGGCGCCGGATGGGCATGATGTCCCCGGCGTAATCGTCGTGCCTGAACAGCTCGTTGATCCGGTCCCGGGCCGAGGGCTCCATGGGCTGGGCGTCCATCAGGGCCGTCAGGAAATCCATCAGGGTCCCGGGCCGGTCCTCCGGATCCTGGGCCAGGGCCTCGCGGAACACCTTGGCCAGGCTCCCGGACGTGCCCGGGGGGAACACCGGCGGTTCCATCAGCACGTGGGTGACCACGGCGGCCACGGTGGTGCCCGGGTGGGGCAGCTGGCCGGTGAGCAGCTCGAAGGCGGTCACGGCGAAACTGTAGCGGTCGGAACTGGGGGTCGGTTCCGAGCCGCGCAGCAGTTCGGGGGCGCTGTAGGCCGGGGAACCGAGGAATTCCCCGGCCAGGGTCTGGGGCGCCATGGTCTTGGCGATGCCGAAATCCATCAGCTTGACCCGGCCGGTCTCGGCCACCAGGATGTTCTCCGGCTTCACGTCCCGGTGCACGATGGCGTGGCGGTGGGCGGCGCGCAGGGCGCGCATGGTCTGGATGAGGATGGCGAACCGGCTCTCCAGGTCCAGGGTGCCTTCCCGGATGAGCTCGCCCAGGTTGCTGCCCTCGACGTACTCCATGGCGATGAACGGCCCCAGGCCGGGCTCGTCGCCCACGTCGAAGATGGTGACCACGTTCGGGTGGTTGAGCTGGGCGGAGATCTCGGCTTCCCGCTGGAACCGGCTCAGGGCGTGGTCCCGTTCTTCGCCCACGGCCCGGACCACCTTGATGGCGACCCGCCGCTTGAGCAGGGGGTCGTCGGCCAGGTAGACCACGCCCATGGCCCCTTCGCCCAGGGTGCGGTCGATCACATACCGGCCGATGCTCTTGGTAAGTTCAGGCATTGCTAGGTTCCTTCGCATCATCATAGGCTGGGCCCGGCTGTTCTGCTTCGGTCAAGGGCCATGGTCATGTCACTATTTTTACTGGCAGCCGTCCGGACCGGGTCACCCCGGGAGCCAGGCGGCCGCCGCGAACCTTTTTCCCCGAGGAAGCCATGGCCGCCCTGATTGAAGCGATCAACGTCAAGCGCAAGATGTTCTTCGAGATGGAGGACACCCCCTACCATTGCCTGGACGTGGAGATCTCGACCCCCACCGCCCGGGGCGGCCAGACCCTGGTGCGGCTCAAGATGCGCAACCTGATCACCCGCGCCGTGTTCGACAAGACCTTCAAGGCCAGCGACAAGTTCAAGGAGCCCGATCTGCAGATGGTCCAGGCGTCCTACCTGTACAGCGACGGCACCGGCTCCCACTTCATGGACCAGGAGAACTACGACACCCTGACCCTGAACGAGGAGATGGTGGGCGGCGCCCTGGACTACCTGATCGAGGGCGTGATCATCCAGATCCAGAAGTACAACGGCCATCCCATCGGCCTGGTGCTGCCCACCTACGTGGAACTGGCCGTCACCTACACCGAGCCCGGGGCCCGGGGCGACACGGCCAGCGGCAACGTCACCAAACCCGCCAAGCTGGAGACCGGCATCGAGATCAAGGTGCCCCTGTTCATCAAAGAGGGCGAGAAGGTCAAGGTGGCCACGGAGACCGGGGAGTTCGCCGGGCGGGCCTGACCGTGTCACGGAAATACCGTACGGGGCAGAGCCGGGACGCCCAGGACCTGGACGCTCCGGACGCCTACGCCCGGGAAGGCAAGGCCCAGAGCAAGCGCCGGCAGCGTTCGGCCGAGCGGCTCAGCACCGACAATGAGGCGCACGGCTCCGACACCATGCTGCTGCTGCCGGATGCCGGGCCCTGGCTGCACCTGCCCGAAGCCACCCTGGTCTGGCGCCACAGCCAGATCGTCGACCTGGAGCTGGAGGACGGCACCGCCCTGCGCGCCAGCCTGGCCGGCAAGCTCAAGGGAGTGAAGCTGGTGGTGGGCGATCGCCTGCGCTATTCGGCGGTGCCCCTGGAGCCGGGCGACCCGGGCCTGGCCAAGTCCCAGGAAGGGGCCCAGGTGGTGGCGGTGATGCCGCGCCGGACCCTGCTCAAGCGCGGCGGGATCGACGACCGCGAGCCCTGGCAGCTGATCTGCGCCAACGCCGACGAACTGTGGGTGTGCGCCGCGGTGGTGGACCCGCCGCTGCGCCCCGGGCTGCTGGAACGGGCCCAGACCCTGGCGCTGGCCTCCGGCATGGGCTTCCGGATCATCGTCACCAAGCGCGACCGGGCCAGCCTCAAGGACACCCTGCCCGAGCTGGACCCGCTGCGGGCCCAGGACCTGCCCATCCTGGAAACCAGCGCGGCCAAGGGCCAGGGCCTCGAACCCCTGCGCGAGCTGCTGCGCGGCAAGTCGGTGGTGCTGGTGGGCCACAGCGGCGTGGGCAAGAGCACCCTGATCAACGCCCTGGTGCCCGACCTCAACCAGCGCACCGGCCCGATGAGCCGCTACGGCACCGGCCGGCAGACCACCACCGGCGCGCGCTGGCTGCCCGTGCCCGGCCTGGGCACGCTCATCGACACCCCCGGCATCCGCAACCTGAGCGTGCGCGGCCTGCCGCGCACCCTGCTGCCCCAGGTGTTCCCGGAGTTCCCGGAGCAGTGGATCGAGGATCCCATGGCGCTGGATCCCGAAGACGAGGCGCTGGACCTGGAATACCCGGAGCGGCTGCTGAGCCTGCAGCGGCTTTGGCTGGAGATGGAAGAGCGCAACCCGAACCAGAACGTCCACCGGTAGGGCGGTTCATGCACCCGGAGGGGCGCCAAGCTAGGCGCTGGGAGGCTTCAGGATCTGGAAATTGGCCGACAGGTCGAAGTCGCGCGGCATGATGTAGCTGGGGTGCCGCACCTGGAACCCTTCGCCGCGGCCGGAATCCTGGACCCGGATCGGCGGCTGGATGGTGAGGCCCACCCGGTAGAAGGCCTTGGCGATGAGCGCCGAGCAGATGATCTCCCGGCTGCTGGAGCTGCCCAGGTACAGGCTGCGCCGCCGGAACCAGCGCGGCACCAGGTGGAACGGGATCAGGTAGCGGGCCAGGTCGAAGGTGTTGCGGTGGTCGTAGCGCACCCCCAGGTGGTGGAACATCTCCAGCAGCACCCGGTCCAGGTGCTCCGGGCTCAGGCCGACCGGGCGGCAGATCCGCAGGTTCTGGTCCAGGTAGCGGGACAGCGGGATCACCGCCACCCCTTCCTTCAGGTCGCTTTCGATGAGCAGCTGGGAGGCCTCGGGCCCGAACCGCTCCAGGGCCTGGTCGGCTTCCGGCCCGCCCCAGCGCAGCAGGGCGTCGCCCAGGTACATGGCCGCGTGGCTCCAGGAACTCTGGGTCATGTACATGATGATCTGGCTGATCCGCGCGTTGCCTTCCACCAGCAGCACGTCACCCGGGCGCAGCGTCTGGGCCAGCCGGGCCAGGTTGTTGGGCACTCGGCGCTGGTAGTTGGACACGGTGCCCAACAGGTAGTCCACCATGGCCCGGGAGAGGTAGTCGTGAAAGATCATCCTGGTGAAGCATAGGTCAAAGTTCCACCAGGTCCACGGATTCCAGCGGTTCGGCCAGGAAGCGCTCGCCCACTTCCTGGAGCCGGCTGCTGGCGTCGGTCAGCAGGATGGACAGGCCGCCCCGGGCGCTGGCCGTGCGGTAGCCCAGGGAGCCCTTGAGCATGGCGTCCACGGTGCGCGCGGTGAGTTCGCCGCTGTCCAGCCAGGTGGTGCCGGGCCGGGTGCGGGCCAGGGAGGGCAGCAGGATGGGGTAATGGGTGCAGCCCAGCACGACGGTGTGCGCCTCGAACGGAATCTGGTTCAGGTAGCGCCGGCAGACCGCGTCGGTGATCGGGTCGTCCAGCCAGCCTTCCTCGGCGAAGCCCACCAGCAGGGGGCAGGCCAGGCTGTAGATCACCGCCTCCGGATTGCGCCGGCGGATGGCGTCCTCGTAGGCGCCGCTCTGGATGGTGGCCAGGGTGCCGATCACCCCCACCGCCCCGGTCACGGCCGCGGCAGCCTCGGCGCCCGGTTCGATCACGCCGATGACCGGGCAGGGCGCCACTGCCTGCAGCGCCGCCAGGCCATGGGCCGAGGCAGTGTTGCAGGCGATCACCATCAGCTTGGGGTCGTGCCGGGCCAGGATGGCGCCGGCCTGCAGGGCGTAGCGCTGGATGGTGGCGTGCGACTTGTTGCCGTAGGGCACCCGGGCGGTGTCGCCCAGGTAGACGATGGATTCCTCCGGCAGGGCCTTGCGCAGGGCCCGCACCACGGAGAGCCCGCCGATGCCGGAGTCGAACACCCCGATGGGCCGATCCGCCCGGTTCATGGCAGGCGCTGGGCCAGGATGGCGATCCAGGCGCCCTCCTGGACCACCTTCAGCGGCCGGAAGCCGTAGGCCGCCAGGCTCACCAGGGCCTCGTCCTGGCGCTCGGCGAGGATGCCCGAGGCCACCAGCAGCCCGTCCGGCGCCGTGATCATGGCCATGCGCGGCAGCAGGTCCTGGATGGTCTCCAGCAGGATGTTGGCCAGCACGGTGCGGTAGGGCCCGTCCACCCGGGGATCGTCCAGCACGCCCACGAAGTGGCTGAACGGAACCTGCCCGTCCAGCAGGCCGGCGTTGAGTTCCATGAAGTCGGACATCGCGGGCCCGCAGTCCGGGTCGTGGTCGAAGGCGGTGACCTCCCGGGCGCCGCGCAGCCACGCGGCCAGGGCCAGGATGCCGGTGCCCGCGCCGATGTCGAGCACCGGGTCGAGCAGCTGCCCGGCCTCGGCCAGGTCCTCCACCAGCGCCATGCACAGGCGGGTGGTCTCGTGGCCGCCGGTGCCGAAGGCCAGGCCCGGATTGACCACGATGGGGGTGCGGCCGGCCGGGGCTGGGCAGGCCTCCCACAGGGGCCGGATGAAGAAGCCGCGGCCGACCTCGATGGGGCCGAAGCCCTCCCGGCTCTTGGCCAGCCAGTCCTCGTCGGCGAAGGTTTCCGCGCGCAGCAGCCGCGCGCCGGGGAAGGCGGCCAGGGCGGCCGGGTCGGGCAGGGCCGCGCCCGGGGCGAAGTAGGCGAAGAAGGCGAAGGGCGGATCGGCCTCCCGGTAGGTGGCCGTGGCTCCCTGCTCCGCGAGCCAGTCGCCGAGGGCTTCCACGGACGCCTCCGGAACTTCCAGAAGCCAGCGCTGGTGGGGGGGCACGATATCCATGGACCCAGGTTAGCAGGTCAGGGTTCGGAGCACTCCGGCAGGCAATCCTCCAGGTCCAGGCGCTTCATTTTTTCCAGGAACGTGGTGCGCTTGAGGCCGAGCAGTTCGGCGGCCCGCTTCTTGTTGCCGCGGGTGACCTGCAGGCTCTGCAGCATCAGCTTCTTCTCCACGTCCGACACCACCTGGTTGAGGTCCAGGCCCTCGGAGGGGAGTTCCATGGACTGGGGCGTGGCGGTCTGGGCATTGAAGGACGGGAAATCCTGCATGGGCGGCAGGGCGTCGACGATCTCCTGGCCGTCCGGCAGCCGTTCCAGCAGGAAGGCGAAGTCCGCCCGGGTCAGCACCGGCCGGTCCGCGGACAGCACGATGGCGCGCTCGATGGCATTCTCCAGCTGCCTGACGTTGCCGTGCCAGGGCATGGCCATGAGCAGCGAGTCCACGGAGGGGTGCAGGGCCTTGGGGTAGAGGCCGTGCTCCCGGGCCTTGCGGTTGAGGAAGTGCTGGGCCAGGAAGGGGACCTCCTCGCGGCGGTCGCGCAGCGGCGGCAGGCTGATGGGCACCACCTCCAGGCGGTAGAACAGATCCTCCCGGAACAGACCGTCCTGCACCCGCTGCCAGAGGTCCAGGTTGGTGGCGGCGATCACCCGCACCTCCACCTTCACCGGGGCGCCGCCGCCCAGCGGCTGCACCTCCCGCTCCTGCAGCACCCGCAACAGGCGCACCTGGACGCTGAGCGGCATGGTGCTCACCTCGTCCAGGAAGATGGTTCCGCCGTGGGCCTCCCGGAACTTGCCGGGGGCGTCCTTGCGGGCGTCGGTGAAGGCGCCCTTGGTGTAGCCGAACAGCTCCGATTCGATGAGGTTGTCCGGGATGGCGCCGCAGTGCACCGGCACGAACGGCTGGTCCCGCTGCGCGCTCATGCGGTGGATGGCCTGGGCGATGACCTCCTTGCCGGTGCCGCTTTCCCCCAGCAGCAGGACCGTGGCCCGCGTGGCCGCCGCGGCCCGGGCCTTGGCCAGGACGTCGCGCATGGCGCCGCCGATGCCCACCAGGCCCAGGGCCAGGGACTGGGAGATGGACAGGGGCACCTGGGACGGAGGGGTGGGGCGCAGGCCGGGCAGGGGCGGGGCCTCCGAGGGCAGGCCCCAGCGCAGGGAGCCCAGCGCCCCCCAGCCGGCCAGGGCCCTGGGGCTGAGCGGAGCGGCCTCCGGGTCGAGCAGCACCAGGATGGGCAGCGCCCCGACCTCCGCCGCCACCCGCGCCAGGGCCGGGACCGGATCGCCGGCCGCGCTGATCACCCACAGATCGGTATCCCGCGGCGGCAGCGCGGCCACCGGGCCGCGGTCCAGGGTCACCTGCCAGGCGCCCGCCCAGTGATGCTCCAGGCCCTGGGTCGGCTCGCCCAGGGTGGACCAATGGAGACGTGGCAGAGGGGTCATGGCGGCTTCTATAGCTAAGTAGCCTAGTTGCTAAGAAGAAAGGGTCAAGTCAAAAACATGACACAGCTGTGCCTGATGCGCCAGTCATACCGGAAATCCCCAACTTCCCAAGGGGCCCGAACCCTTCCATGCTTGGTGGATGAAGACGCTGCAAACCCTCTCCCTTGTCCTGCTCTCCCTGCCGCTTTCGGCCCAGGCCTGGGACCTGCGGCTGGAAGCCCCCTTCGCCAAGGGGCAGGACCTGCCCGGGACGACGGTCCAGGGCTCCGGCCAGGCGCTTTCGGGCTCCCTGGATACCGGCAAAGGGGTGATCGTCACCGCCAGCCACCGGATCGTCCGGGTGGGGCCGGTGCTCAAGTTCGAATGGAACGCCGAATACGCCTACCTGCAGGCCGATGGCCGGATCCAGCAGGGCCAGGCCGCCGCCAGCCGCCTGCGCCAGTCCGGGCTCGGGGTGGGCATCAACGCCCAGTTCTGGCTGCCGTTCACCGACTTCGCCGGGGAACTGGGGCTGCTGGAGCGGTTCCATGCCTACCGGTTCGAAGGCGCGGGCGCGGCCGAGGACCGGAACATCGCGCGGCCCTGGCTGCGGGCCGGCCTGCGCTGGGTGCTGCCGTTCCCCAGCCCGCGCCCCTACCTGGCCGCCAGCTACCAGGCGCCCCTGGACCGGGACAAGCCGGCCCAGCTGGGTTCGGTCCAGAACCTCGGCGCCTACCTGGGCGCCCAGGGCTCGGGCCAGGAATTTCAGAGCCTGTGGACGCTCGGGGTGGGCATTTCGTTCTGACGGAGGGATCGATGAATGACGTGGCTTTGCCCGGGGGCGAGCAGGTTCCGGCGCTGGGCATGGGCACCTGGGGCATGGGGGAGAACTCCGCCCGCCGCCGGGAGGAGCTCGCCAGCGTGCGGCTGGGGGTTGAACTGGGCATGACCCTGATCGACACCGCCGAAATGTACGGCGAAGGGCTGACCGAGCAGTTCCTGGGCGAAGCTCTGGCCGGCCTGCGCGACCGGGTGTTCCTGGTCAGCAAGGTCTATCCGCACCACGCCAGCCGCCAGGGGGTGCTGGGCGCCTGCGAGCGGAGCCTGCGCCGGCTTGGCACCGATCACCTGGATCTGTACCTGCTGCACTGGCGCGGGGACGTGCCGCTCGCCGAGACCGTGGCCGGGTTCGAGGCCCTGCGCGCTTCCGGCAAGATCCGCCACTGGGGAGTCAGCAACTTCGATACCGGCGATCTGGCGGAGTTGTTCGCGCTGCCCGGGGGCGAGCGCTGCGCGGTCAACCAGGTGCTGTACAACCTGACCCGGCGTGGGCCCGAATTCCAGCTGCTGCCCTGGATGCGGGCGCACGGTGTGCCGCTGATGGCCTACAGCCCGATCGAACAGGGGCGGCTCGCCCGGGCCGGCGCCCTGGCCGAGATCGCCGCGGCGCGCGGGGTGAGCCACTGGCAGGTGGCGCTGGCCTGGGCGCTGTGCCGGCCCGACGCCATCGCCATCCCGAAGGCGGCGCGGGAAAGCCATCTGCGCGAGAACCTCGCCGCCGGAACGCTGAGCCTGTCGGAGGCGGAGCGCGCCCGGCTCGACGTCCAGTTCGCCCCGCCCCGCCGTGGCCAGCCGCTGGAAATGCTCTGACCTATTGTTTGGCCAGCTGCTGCTGCAGCTTCTTGCCCAGGTCCTCCATCTTGTAGCCGTCGGGCAGGTTGAAGGTGGTGGCAGGAATGGCGGCGGTTTCGATCTTCACGGCCTCGGTGGCCACATCCATGCCCATCATGCCGCTCATGTGGGTCTTCAAGGGAATGCCCTTGATCTTGGCCATTTCCTCGAAGAGCCGCTTGTAGGTGGCGCCCATGGGGCCGGCCTTGGCGAACTGGGCGGCGCGGGTCCGCACCATGCGCGCGTAGGCTGCGTCCTGGATGGGCAGCTTCAGGGTGGGATCGGCGCTGAGGTCCATGACCAGCTTGCCCACGGTGATGTGCCAGCCCTGGCAGGTGCGGCCGGCGACCTGCTCAACGCCGGTTTTTTCGACCTTGCAGTCCTTGGGGTCGCCGAACAGGGATGCCATCACCCCTTTGCCGCCGCCGGAGGCCTGGTTCAGGGAGTCCAGGGCCGCCGCGGCGTCGTCGAAGGTGATCTTCTGGATGGTTTTCTTCTTGTGGTCGATGAGGTAGCTGATCCCCTGCTGGTAATCCACCAGCTGGTCCTGCCCGGAATCCACCCCTTTAGTCAGCTGGCGGGTGGCGCTGTAGTAGTGGATCTCGGTGCCGCTCCTGGCCGAGCCCATCATGACCTTGCTTTTTGAACTGAAGGTGATGGACAGATCGGCGGCCGAAAGCCGGCCGAACACCAGCGCGCCCGCGAGGGCAATGACCATGCCTGCTTTCATGCCAACCTCCTGGTGAACGGACCTGGCACCAAGGTAGGCAAAAAGAGATCCGATTCCAGTTCCGGCTGGTGGCGGCATGCCGAAAAAATCCGATACTGAGGCCAGTTCGATCGAAAACCGAGTCTGCGCCCAGGTTCCCCCGGAACGGATTAAAGGATCATGAGCTATACTTCCTTCCGCAAACCTACCCATCAGGAGGTCACCGTGCTGCATCGAGCCCTGCTCGCCCTCTCCCTCCCCTGTTTGCTATCGTTCGCCGCAGCCGCGCCCGTGGCCAAGAACGAACGGCCGCGCCTGGTGGTCCTGGACTTCCCGGTGGCCAACGGCGCCTACGAAGGCTGGCACGGCTGGGGCTATGGCGGCGGCGAGACCCACATCAGCAGCGCGCTGCAGGAGCTCATGACCACGTCGCTGCTCACCAAGGGGGAGGGCAAGATCCGGCTCATGGAGCGCAAGCAGCTGGAGCAGATCCTTGGCGAGCAGAAACTCGGCGCCAGCGGCCTGGCGGATGAGGCGACCGTGGTGAAGATGGGCAAGCTGGTGGGCTGCCGCTACATGGTGACCGGCAAGGTGACCCGGTTCGCCTACAAGAAGAGTGGTTTCGGCACCGGCTGGGGCGTCACCTCGCTGCTGAACAAGGTCAATCCCAACGCCGGCGCGGCCAACGCGGTGGCCGGCGATGTGCATGTGGGCAGCGCCACCTTCAGTGGCCGCCTGGACGTCAGGCTCATCGACGTCCAGACCGGCGAGATCCTGGCTGTGGCCAAGGAGGACGGCACCGTCAAGGATGTCAGCGTGAAGGTCGCCGGCACCGGCAGCGACGTGCAGTACGACCAGGAACTGGTGAACAAGATCTTCGAGCCGATCGCGGACAAGATCTCCGAGACGCTGATCAAGAAGATCTCGCTCATCCGGGCCGAAGAGGGCAACTAGCAGCCGTCGCGGAGCGTGCTCCGCTACGGCTGCTTGTGCCCGGCACGGACCATGGATTCAACAAAATCCAACGGTACTAGTTGACGAGATTCTCCAGCCACTGGGCATAGGTCTGCTCGAGCTTGCTCCGGAAATCCTCCTTGAGCTTCTGCTCGGCCTGGAATTCCGTGACGCCCAAGCCCTTGGCCTCCACGTCCATGGACTCGTACTGGGTGCCGGACCGGTCCTTGAGGGTGATGGTCAGGACGCCCCGGGCGACGATGATGCCGGAATCCTTGCTGACGGTGTGGCTCACCCAGCCGCCGCGCCACCAGCCGTTCCACTGCTGGTGCTGGACATCGATCTTGGCGCTCTTGGCGTCGCTCCGGTAGTCCATCACCAGCTGGAATTCCCCGCCGCTTTCGGCCCAGCCCAGGCCGGCCTTCAGGGCGGCGTTGCGCAGCAGGCCGGCGATGTTGGCGGCGCCCTTGGCGCCTTCCAGCGAAAGTGTCAGGGAGCCGCGCAGCTGGTCCATGCGCCGGTCCACGGCCAGCTTGGCGGCCCGGACCTGGGCGCGCAGCTGCGGGTCCCCGCCGCCGGCGGAGATCAGGGCGGCCATGTCATCCAGCTTGGCCAGTTCGACCTGGGCATGTTTCAGGCGGCCCAGCAGGCGTAGCCGTTCGCGCGGCGCGGCGGGGGTGCCGGATTCCTGGGCCAGATCGTTCTTCTGGGCGGTGAAGCGGGTCCGCAGCTCACTCTCGGCGATCGGCACGTCCAGGTAGGCGAGGGCGTAGGCGGTGGCGCCCTTGGCTTCCAGCCAGGTCTCCTCCACCACCAGCCCCGGGAGTTCGGTCGCCTGGGTCTGGATCCGGGTGTCCTGGCCGACCTGCTGCTCGGAACTCCCGGTCACCTTGCCTCCCTGGTTGCTCATGCTGGCCTTGCTGACCACGCTGGTCTCGGACCGGACGTTGGCCCGGAGCCGGGTGAGCACCTCGGCCCGGGCGTTCTGGGAGGCCTGGGTGAGCGCCTCGGCTTCGCCGGAGGCGCCGGAAGCGATGCCCATGGCGTAGATCCGGCCCGGCTGCTGGGGCAGGGTGGTGACCCAGATGGGCTTGACCCGGGCCATGGGCGCGGCGCCCAGGGTGCCCGCCAGAAGGGCGAGGAGGAGGAAGGCGGTTCTGGCCATGGCGGCGCTCCATTCCTGTTGGGTGGCGCAAATATGCCAGCTTAATAGCAGCGGCACAATCGGCTATTTCCCGCCGCGGCGCAGGTAGCCATAGAACAGGTTGGCCAGCGGCGCAAGCACGGCCAGGGGCGCCAGCCAGCCCCATCCCGGGAGCCGGCTGAGCAGGCTGGGCAGCATCCCGGCGCCGCTATGGACCTGCCGGGTGCGGGCGTCGTAGCCGTGCACCTGCCCGGCCTGGGGCAGCCCGGCCAGTTCCGGCGCCACCCGCACCAGTTCGGCGTTCTGGAACGGGAAGGACACCACCAGCCCGCTGGTGTCGCGCCGCTGGATCCAGTCCACGAAGCGGCGGCAGCCGGCGTCCTCGGCGTCGTAGGCCAGCACGTACGGGGCGGCAAGGGCGCTGCTCAGACCGGGGACGGGCTCCGCTCCCTCAGGAGCTCCCGGACCCATTCCACGGCGGGTTTCACGCCCCTTGGCGGGTCCAGGGCCTTCTTGTAGCATCTCAGTTCCCCTTCATGGTTGACCACGAAATCGGTTTCCTCAAGGTAGGTCGCCACCGGCAGCCGCGCCGTCGCCAATTCGCTGAGCGGTCCCGGGATCGGCTCCAGCACGAGGCTGAACCGGGCGGCCTCGAGGATGGCCCGGAGCTTGCCGGTTTCCGGCCCGCTGGAGAAGGCCTCATCGTGCAGGACCACCACGGCCCCCACCTCACCCGAGCGGACCCGCTCAAGCAGCTCGTCCAGCTGGCCGAACCGGTAGCCGCGCTCGATGAACCCGCGCCGGTTGAAGATGCCGTCCGCGCTGGGCTGCAGGGCCGGGAAGCTGATGGGGTAGTCGCAGTCGCCGCTGCCGAAGCGCAGGTCCGGGGCCGCGGCCAGGTCGCCCAGGCGCTGGGCGGTGTCGCAGCCGAAGGTGCCCTGGGCCAGGACGGCCACCGGGCCGGCCTCCAGCAGTGCCAGGGCCACCTGTTCCGCCGTGGCCTCGGCGCCGCGCAGCACCGGGCGCACGGCCCGGGCCGCCGGATCGAGGGCGTAGCGGTGGTAGGCGTAGCGTTCGTGGTCGAAGATGAAACAGTTGTCCTTGGTGCCGGCCTTGGGCCGGGGCCGGAAGCGCCAGACCCGGTTCTGGTCCACGTCGGCCCAGATCGGGTTGGCCATGGCCGAATGGCGGCTGATGGTGGGGACCGGCTTCAGATACCAGACCCGCTTGTTGAACCGGAAATCCCGGCTGGTCAGGGCGCCCACCGGGCAGAGGTCCACCACGTTGCCGGCCAGGGGGTTCGCGTCCATGGACTTGCCGGAGTAGGTGGTGACCTCCAGCTCGGCGCCCCGGTTGGCCACGGTCAGCTCCGAGGTGCCGGAGATCTCCTGGGTGAACCGGATGCACCGGGTGCAATGGATGCACCGGTTCTTGTCGATCACGATCTTCCCGCCGAGATCCTCGTAGCGGTAGCGGCGCTTGGGCTCGACCATGCGGCTGTCGCCGCTGCCGTACCGGTAGCTGTAGTCCTGGAGCAGGCATTCCCCGGCCTGGTCGCAGATGGGGCAGTCCAGGGGGTGGTTCATCAGCAGGAATTCCATGACCCCGGCCCGGGCGTCGGTCACCGCCGGCGAGGTGGTGGACACCTCCATGCCGTCCATGGCCACGGTCGTGCAGGAAGTGGCCAGCTTGGGCTGGCCCTTGACGTCCACCATGCACATCCGGCAGGTGGCCACCAGCGAGAGGGCCGGATGGTAGCAGTAGTGCGGGATGTCGATCCCGGCCTGGGCGCAGGCTTCCAGCAGCAACGTGCCGGGCGCCACGGTGATCTCTATGTTGTTTATCTTCAGGTTCGGCATGGGGCCCTTCGCGTCGCTTCCAATATGGGCCATGCCGCCTGCGGGAGCAACCCAAGCTATGGCTGGCCGGGGGTGCCCACCAGACAGTTCCGGCAGAAGTTCAGGAAGTCGGTCAGGTTGGGGATGTCCACCTTGACCCCGGAGGGCACGACGTTGGTGAGCACCACCCGCTTTTTCAGTTCGCCGCTGGCCTCCAGGGAGAAGACGAACCAGGCGAACCGGTCGGCCTCCGAGGACAGGTTGACCGAGACCGTCCGGGTCTCGAAGAACAGCTGGGGCCGGGTCTCGGTGTCCTGGATGATCTTCCAGTCGGGGAAATGGCCGCGCCGGACGAAGGCTTCCTTGAGCTCCTCCAGGGTGTGCTGGATCGTAAATTGAACTTCCACCTGGACATCCATGACGGGACCCTCCACCCGGTTTCATCGGCAGGCTGGCTCAAAGCTATGAGTTCAGGACATAATGACCCTTTGCGGGGTAAGCCATGCCCACGGCACTGTTCTCGGTCTATGACAAGAAGGGCCTTCTGCCCCTGGCCGAGGGCTTGAAGGCGCTGGGCTGGGAGCTGCTGGCCACCGGCGGGACCCTCAAGGCGCTCCGGGAGGCCGGCGTGGCGGTCCAGGAGGTGGCCGAATACACCGGGGCGCCGGAGGCCTTCGGCGGCCGGGTCAAGACCCTGCATCCGCGCATCCACGGCGGCCTGCTGTTCCGCCGGGACGCGCCCGAACACGTGGCCGACGCCGTTTGCCTGGGCATCGATCCGATCGACCTGGTCGTGGTGAACCTGTACCCGTTCGAGGCGACCATCGCCCGGCCCGGGGCGACCCCGGAGGAGTGCGTCGAGCAGATCGACATCGGCGGCCCCAGCATGCTGCGCTCGGCCGCCAAGAACCACGCCTCGGTCACCGTGCTCACCGATCCGGAGCAGTACCCGGGCTTCCTGGCCAAGCTGGTCCAGGGCACCTGGTCGCTGGAGGACCGGAAGGCCTGCGCCCTGGCCGCCTTCCAGCGCACCTCCCGCTACGATTCGGCCATCAGCGCCTGGCTGGCGGCCGCCACCGGCGCGCCTGCGGGCGACCAGGAGGCCCTGCCCGAACGCCTGAGCATCGGCCTCGAAGCCAGCCACTCCCTGCGCTACGGCGAGAATCCGCACCAGCTGGCGGGGTTCTACGTGCAGCCCGGCGCCAGCTCGGAAGGCTTCTCCGCCTGCCGGCAGATCCAGGGCAAGGAATTGAGCTTCAACAACCTGCTGGACGTGGACGCGGCGGCGCGCTCGGTGTTCCAGTTCGCCGCGCCGTCCGTGGTCATCGTCAAGCACAACAACCCCTGCGGCGTGGGCCGGGGCACCCATGTGCTGGAGGCCTTCCACCGGGCCCAGGCCGGGGACCCGGTGGCCGCCTTCGGCGGGACGGTCGCGTTCAACCGTCCGGTGGGGCTGGAAGTGGCCCAGGCCATGGTCCAGACCTTCTGGGAAGTGATCCTGGCCCCGGGCTTTTCCCCGGAGGCCCTGGCCCTGTTCTCCACCCGCAAGCAGGTGCGGATCCTCGAGACCCCCGCGGTCTGGCCGGTCTCGGCCCACGGCCTGGACCTGCGCACCATCGGCGGCGGGTTCCTGCTGCAGCGGCCGGACACCCTCCAGACGCCCGTGGAGCAGTGGCAGGTGAAGGCCACCGGCCGTGGGCCCTGGCCGCTGGTGGAGGACATGATCCTGGCCGACACCGTGGCCAAGGCCGTGAAATCCAACGCCATCGTCCTGGTGAAGGACGGCGGCACCGTCGGCATCGGCGCGGGCCAGATGAGCCGGGTGGACTCGGTGGAGATCGCCTGCCGCAAGGCCGGGGACCGGGCCCGGGGCGCCATCCTGGGGTCCGACGCCTTCTTCCCCTTCGCCGACGGCCTGGAACTGGCGGCCCGCAACGGCGTGACCGCCTTCATCGAACCGGGCGGCTCGCTGCGCGACAAGGAAGTGATCGAGGCCGCCCAGAAACTGGGTGTCTGGCTGTTCTTCACCGGCACCCGGCATTTCCGCCATTAGGTTTCTGTTACGTTCTAGCGTGTCCTCCTCTTTGAAAGCCGACCTCATGAAAACTTCCGAGCTCCGCCAGCGCTTCCTGGACTACTTCGCCGCCCACGGCCACCGGGTGGTCGCCTCCAGTTCCGTGGTGGGCCCGGCCGACGACCCCACCGTGATGTGGACCAACGCCGGCATGGTGCAGTTCAAGGACGTGTTCCTCGGCAAGGAGAAGCGCGACTACACCCGCGCCGTCACCGCCCAGAAGTGCCTGCGCGCCGGCGGCAAGCACAACGACCTGGACCAGGTGGGCTTCACCGCGCGCCACCACACCTTCTTCGAGATGCTCGGCAACTTCAGCTTCGGCGACTATTTCAAGGCCGACGCCATCCGCTACGCCTGGGAGTTCGTCACCGGTCCGCAGGAGCAGGGCAACCTGGCGCTTGATCCCAGCCGGCTCTGGGTGACGGTGTTCGAGGGCACCGAGGCCGTGCCCGCCGACGCCGAGGCCGAGGAGATGTGGATCAAGGCCGGCGTGCCCCGGAACCGGGTGGTGCGCTGCGGTTCGGACAACTTCTGGCAGATGGGCGACACCGGCCCGTGCGGCCCGTGCAGCGAGATCCACTACGACCGGGGCGCCCACTACGCCGGCGACGCCACCCCCAACGGCGAAGGCGACCGGGTCATGGAGATCTGGAACCTGGTGTTCATGCAGTACGACCGCGAGGCCAACGGCACCATGAAGCCGCTGCCCAGGCCCAGCATCGACACCGGCATGGGCCTGGAACGGGTCGCCTCGATCCTCCAGGGGGTCGACAGCAACTACGAGATCGACCTGTTCCGGCCGATCTTCGAGGCGATCTGGAAGAAGGCGGACGTCGAGCCCGCGCTGCGGTCGGAAACCACCAACCGCACCGCCTCCCAGGTCATCGCCGACCACATCCGCGCCGCCACCTTCATGATCTACGACGCCGTGGTGCCCTCCAATGAAGGCCGCGGCTACGTCCTGCGCAAGATCATCCGCCGCGCCCTGCGTTTCGGCCGCAAGCTGGGGATCCCGGGCCGGTTCTTCGCCGACCTGGCCCCTTCGGTGTTCCAGGCCATGGGCGACGCCTACCCGGAGCTGGAAGCCGAACTGAACCGCATCATGAAGGTCCTGGCCCGGGAGGAGGGGCAGTTCAGCCTCACCCTGACCGCCGGTCTCAAGCAGCTGGAAGCGCTCGATGTGTCTTCGGGCGCCCTGCCCGGCGAGGAGATCTTCAAGCTCTACGACACCTTCGGCTTCCCGGTGGACCTGGTGGAGGACTGGTGCCGGGAGCGCGGCCTGAAATGCGACCTGGCCGGCTTCCAGACCGAGCTGGCCGAGCAGAAGGCCAAGAGCCGGCAGGCCCAGAAGGTCCATGACATCCGCCTGGGCGGCGACCTGGCGGCGCTGGCCGACATGCGCGCCACGGCCTTCCTGGGCTACGAGGTCACCGACGCCCAGGGCAAGGTGGTCGCCCTGTTCGACCAGGCCCAGAAGCGGGTGAAGGAGCTGTCCGGCCAGGGCTTCGTGCTGCTGGACCACACCCCGTTCTACGCCCAGAGCGGCGGCCAGGTGGGCGACACCGGCACCCTCAGGGCCGAGGGCCTGCTGGCCCAGGTCACCGACACCACCGCCCCCGCGCCGCGGCGCCACCTGCACCACGTGACCGTCTCCGGCGCGCGCCCCCTGCGCGAAGGGGAGACCGTGCAGGCTTCGGTGGACCCGGAACGCCGGGCCCGGATCCGGGCCCACCATACCGCCACCCACCTGATCCACGCCGCGCTGCGGGAGGTCCTGGGCACCCACGTCAAGCAGGCCGGATCGGTGGTGGACGCCGACCGGCTGCGCTTCGACTTCAACCACTTCGCCCCGCTGGAGGCCGAACAGGTGGCCGAGGTGGAGCGCCTGGTGAACGAGCAGACCCTGCGGGCGTTCCGCACCACCAGCCAGCAGATGCCCATCGAGGAGGCCCTGGCCGCCGGCGCCATGGCGCTGTTCGGCGAGAAGTACGGGGACCAGGTCCGGGTGGTTTCGGTGCCCGGGTTCTCCCGGGAGCTGTGCGGCGGCACCCACGTGGCCAACACCGGCGAGATCGGCCTGGTCAAGATCGTGGGCGAAGGCGCCGTGGCCGCCGGCGTGCGCCGGCTGGAGGCGGTGGCGGGCGCCGCCGCCCTGGGCCGGCTGCAGGAGGACGAGCATCTGCTGGCCGCCCTCAGCCGGCAGGCCAACTCGCCCCGGGAAAAGCTGGCCGGCCTGCTCGCGAGCAAGGAAAGCCGGATCCAGCACCTGGAAAAGGAACTGAAGGAAGCCAAGCTCAAGGCCGCCAGTGGCGGCGGCTCGGCCGAGCAGGTGGAGACGGTGAACGGCCTGACCCTGGTCACCATGACCGTGGACGGCATCGACGTCGCCGCCTTGCGGGAGATGATGGACCAGTGCCGGACCCGCCACCGCAGCGCGGTGATCGCCCTGGCCTCCCGGCTGGCCCCGGACAGCCTGGCCATCCTGGTGAGCGTCGGCCTCGACCTCACCGCCCGGGCCGACGCCGGGGCCCTGCTCAAGACCATGGTGCCCTTCGTGGGCGGCCGGGGCGGCGGCAAGAAGGAGCTGGCCCAGGGCGGCGGCACCAGGCCAGAGGGCCTGCCTGAAGCCTTCGCCGCCTTGAAGGCAGCGCTCTAACGCATCATCCCCATGTAGGCGCTCCAGATGGCCGGCCCGTAGAACACCACCACGGGCGTCGCCATGGCCAGGGCGCAGCCGAACGGCAGCATGGTCTGGCCGCGGGCCTTGCGGGTCACCAGCATGGGCAGGCCCACGGCGCTGCCCAGCAGGGAGCCGCCGAACAGGATCCCCAGCATCGGCGCCCAGCCCCAGAAGGCGCCGATCCAGGCCAGCATCTTGAAATCGCCCATGCCGATGCCGTCGGTCTTGCGGATCAGGCGGTAGACCAGGTTGAGCCCGGCCGGCACGCCATAGCCCACCGCCAGCCCCAGCAGGCTGGACAGCAGGGACACCGGCTGGCCCAGCAGGGACCACGCCGGGGCCGGCTGGAGGCCGTTGGCGAAGGTCTCCACCCGCAGCAGGGTCAGCCCGGGGGCCCAGATGGACGTGAGGTGCATGGGCCAGACCAGCTGGGGCAGGGTGAACATGACCCCGAGCGCCATGAGCGGGAACTGCACCGCGTCGGGCAGGATGAAGGCGGTGAGGTCGGTGAAGAACAGCACGATGAGGGCGTAGCCGCAGATCACTCCCTTGGCCCAGATCAGCGTGCCGAACGGGAAGACCCAGACCGATCCCGCCAGCAGCAGCCCCGCCAGCAGCTCCACCAGCGGGTAGCGCACCGGGATGCGCCAGCCGCAGGAGGCGCAGCGGCCCCGCAGCCAGACCCAGCTCAGCAGCGGAATGTTGTGCCAGGGGCGGATCCGGGCCTTGCAGCCCGGACAGTGGCTGGGCTTGGTCACCACGTTGCGCTCGGCCGGGTCCTCCTGGGGCAGGCGGTGGATCAGCACATTGGCGAACGATCCCAGGATGAGCCCGAACGGGGCGAGGAACACGGACAGCAGCCAGGTGGGAAAATCGAAGGTGGGCATCACGAAAGCATAGCGGACTTGCCCATCGGTCCGCCGGGATCCCTTATAATCACCGGGGAGAACCCCATGAAAGCATACCTGTCGGCAGCGATCCTCTGTCTGGCCCTTCCCGCCGCGGCGCAGGGGGCGCCCAAGCCCAAGGTGCAGATCGATACCAGCTACGGTCCCTTCGTGGTGGAACTGGAGCCGCAGCTGGCGCCCAAGACCGTCGCCAATTTCCTGCGCTACGTGGAGGAAGGCTTCTACACCGACACCATCTTCCACCGGGTGATCGAGGGCTTCATGGTGCAGGGCGGCGGGCTGCTGAAGGACCTGTCGGAAAAGCCGACCCACGAGCCGGTCTTCAACGAGGCCCGGCTGACCTTCGCCGCCGGCCTCAAGAACACCCGGGGCACCATGGCCATGGCCCGCACTGATGCTCCGCACAGCTCCACCGCCCAGTTCTACATCAACACCGCGGACAACGCTTCTCTGGACCCCACGGGCGAGACCGACGCCGGCTACGGCTACTGCGCGTTCGCCCGGGTGGTCTCGGGCATGGCGGTGGTGGACAAGATCGAGAAGGTCCATACCGTCTGGTTCCACGGCATGCCCAATGTCCCGGAGTACCCGGTGCGGATCAAGTCCGCGCAGGTGATGCCCTGAGTGCCTAAGGCTGGCCATTCCGGGTACCGGATGGGAGGATGAAAGCTGATGTCTTCCGGCGCGGCCCGAACTGCGGTCCGCCCTTCCAGGAGTGGTGCAATGGCTCAATTCGACCTCATCGTCATCGGTTCGGGACCGGGCGGCTACATCGCGGCCATCCGGGGAGCGCAGCTGGGTCTGGCCACGGCCATCGTGGAGAAGGACCCCGCCGGGCTGGGCGGCACCTGCCTGCGGCGCGGCTGCATCCCGGCCAAGGCCTGGCTGGAGACCTCGCACCGCTTCGGCCACATGCCTGACCTGGCCGAGTTCGGCATCGCCGGGGTGGACATCTCGCAGATGCGCGCCGACCTGGCGGCCATCGTCAAGCGCAAGAACCGCATCGTGCTGAAGAACGGCAAGGGCGTGGAATTCCTGATGAAGAAGAACAAGGTCACGGTGCTCAAGGGCAGCGGCAAGCTCCTGGGCGCGGGCAAGGTCGAGGTGACCGGCGAAGCCGTCGAGGTCCACGAAGCCAGGAAGATCATCCTGGCCACCGGCTCGGTGCCGAAGGAGATGCCCGGGATGGCCACGGACGGGGTGCGGGTGCTGAACAGCGACCACATCCTGGATCTGACCGTGCTGCCCAGCCACCTGGTGATCCTGGGCGCGGGCGCGATCGGGGTGGAATTCGCCTCGGTGTTCGCCCGCCTGGGTTCCAAGGTGACCCTGGTGGAACTCATGGACCGGCTGCTGCCCATCGAGGACGCCGCCATGGGCGAGGAGCTGGCCAAGATCCTGGCCAAGCAGCATAAGATGGACATCCGGGTGAAGACCAAGATCACCGCCATCGAGCGCTTCGAGGACAAGGTGGTCTGCACCCTGGAAGGGGACAAGCCCGGCGTGCTGGAGTGTTCCCACCTGCTGGTGGCCGTGGGCCGCGGCCCGGTCACCGCCGGGGTCGGCCTGGAGGCGACCCGGGCCGTGGTCGACCGGGGCTTCGTCGGCATCGACCCGTTCCTGCGCACGGCCGAGCCGGGCCTGTACGCCATCGGCGACATCGTCCGCACCCCGATGCTGGCGCACGTCGCCTCGGACGAGGGCATCGTCGCCGCCGAGCATGCCGCCGGCGAATTGGGCAAGGACGCGCATCCCCACGCCATCCGCTACGACCGGGTGCCCAGCTGCACCTATTGCGACCCCGAAGTCGGCTGCGTCGGGCTCACCGAGGCCCAGGCCCGGGAGCAGGGCCACGATGTGGAAATCGGCCTGTTCCCGTTCATGCCGCTGGCCAAGGCGAACATCATCGGCGAGCCGTACGGCTTCATCAAGCTCGTGGCCGACAAGAAGTTCGGCGAGATCCTGGGCATCCACATCATCGGCCCGAAGGCCACCGAGCTGGTGGCCTCCAGCCTGGCCCTGCTGGCCGGCGAGTTCACCGTGGACGAACTGATCGGCACCATGTACCCGCACCCGACCCTGAACGAGGCCTTCCCCGAGGCTGCGCGGGCCGTCTACGGCAGGGCGCTGAACGCCTGACCGCCTAGTTGTTGAGGGCCCCGGCGTCGATCCAGCTCTTGAGCAGGGTCAGATTGGCCGCGGAAGGGGTGTGGTGTCCGTTGGTCGTCAGCTGGATCACCAGGGCGCTGCCCGCCGAATTGCCCGGGATGACCCGGGTTCCCGAAATCGTCGTGGCCGGAACGTTCACCAGGTTGCTGAAGGCGCTGCCGGCACTGAGCACCAGGCCCGCCGGCGCGCCGGAGCCGCTATGGCAGCTGGTGCAGGACGGCGTGAAGATCGCCGCCTGGACCTGGGTCAGGGTGGCCGCCGTCGCGGCGGGGTTCACCGTGATGGTGCGGGTCGGCGCATTGGGATCGGCCAGGCCATGGGAATCCGTGGCGGTGAAGGTGACGGTGAAGGTCCCGGCGGCGGCGTAGGTGTGGGCGCCCGGCGCCAGCGCCGTGGAAGTGGTGCCGTCGCCGAACGTCCACAGCACGGTGACCGGGTCGCCATTGGGATCCGAGGCGGTTCCGGTGAAGCTGACTGACTGGCCTGCGGTGATGGTGACGTTGCCGGCGGGGGCGGTGATGACCCCGGCGGGCGGCGCGTTCGCGGTGACCGGCAGGACGGTGATGGTGCGGGTGGGTGGATTCGGATCGGCCAGCCCATGGGAATCCGTGGCGGTGAGGGTGACGGTGAAGGTCCCGGCGGCGGCATAGCTGTGGGCGCCCGGCGCCAGGGCGGCGGAGGTGGTGCCGTCGCCGAATTTCCACAGCACGGTGACCACGTCGCCATCGGGATCCGAGGCGGTGCCGGTGAAGCTGACCGACTGCCCGGCCGTGATGGTGACGTTGCCGGCGGGGGCGGTGATGGCCCCGGCGGGAGCCCCATCCACCACGGGGGCCTGGACGGTAATGGTGCGGGTGGGCGGGTTCGGGTCGGCGAGACCGGTCGAATCGGTGGCGGTCAGGCTCGCCGTGTAGACGCCGGCCGTCGCGTAGGTATGCGCGGGCGGAGCCAGCGCCGTGGAGGTGGAGCCATCGCCGAAATGCCAGAGGACGGTGACCGGCTCGGCGTCGGGATCCGTCGCGGTTCCGGTGAACGTGACGGACTGCCCGGCGGTGATGCTGACGTTGCCGGCGGGGGCGGTGATCGTTCCGGACGGGGACTGGAGCCCCGCCGCGGGCGCCTGGACCACGATGGTCCGGCTGGGCGGGCTCGGGTCGGCCGTGCCGTCCGGATCCGTGGTGGTCATGGTCACGGTATAGGTGCCTGGGGTGGCGTAGCTGTGGCTGGGGGGCGCCAGCGCGGTCGAAGTGGTGCCGTCGCCGAAATTCCAGAGCACGGAGACCGGATCGCCGTCGGGATCCGTGGCGGTGGCGGTGAAGGCGACCGGCTGCCCGGCCTGGACGGTCACGTCGGCGGCCGGAACGGTGATGGTCCCCTTGGGCGTCACCGCCGGGGTCGGGGCTGGGGTCGGAGACGTTGCCTGTCCACCGGAATGGCTGCTGCAGCTGGAACAAACGAGGAAAACGAGAGAAGCGCCTGCAATGCAGACCAGGGACCGCAACGACTTGGCCATGAAACCTCCTCCACGATCAGGGCCCCGGCGAACAGCCGTTTGATCGCTGGATCTGTGGGTAGGATTGCCCGGAATTCGACTGCCTCCTCCCACGGGCGGTCGGTAGGATCGGTTAGAAAATATTAGATTCCGCAAATTTGATTTTGTTACAAGCTCGAGCCAAGGCTACAGCCCCATCTGTTGGCTGAGCAGCTCCGAGAAGGCCGCGTCCAGGCTGTACGGCTTCACCAGGATCTGGGACACGCCGTTGCGGTGGGCGGCAAGCACGATGGCGGCGGAGGCCTCCTCCACCGCCAGGATGACCGGGGGCAGGTCCGCGAAGGTGCCGCGCAGATGGGTGACGAACTGGAGCGCGTCCAGGGAGCTGAGGTTGCCGTCGATGAGGAGGAGGGCCAGGTTGGGCTGCTGCAGGTATTCCAGGAATTCCTGACGGGCGTGGCTCACCAGCACCCGCCCGTAGCCCTCTTCCTGGAGGTATTCCTTCATGAGGTCGGCTAAGGCCGGGCTGGGAGCCAGAGCCACCACGGCCCGGGAGCGCTTCTTCAGCCGGAGCAGGGCATCGTTCTTGTGCGGCGCGGCGGGTTCCGGCGGGTTGCCGGCGGCCTCGGCGGCGGGCGGAGCGGGGCTGGGCTGGGGCTCGGCCTGGGCCGGTTCCTTCGGGGCGGCCTTGGCCTCGGGAGGCGGTTCAGGCGGACGGCTGGGCTCCGGAGGTTCCGCGGCCGGCGCTTCGACCTTGCGCCGGTTCTTGGGCGGGAGCACCGAGGGCACCGGGGTGGTCCTGGAGGCCACCAGGCCGCGCAGGGCCGAGGCGATGTCCGATCGGGGCGTATCGAAGGCCAGGCCCATGGTCAGGCCCCCGGCCGAGGTGTCCAGGAACACGGCCCGCCCGGTGAGTTCCATCACGGCGGGGCATTTGGGGGCCTTGTTCAGCTTGATCAGCATGAACGGCTGGCCCGGCGGCACCAGGGCGACGCCCAGGGGCAGCCGCTTCTCGCCCTTGAGGTTCATCGCCTTCTCCACCCGGATCCGGGCGCCCCCCTCGGACAGGTTCTCCACCACCCCGGTGATCCCGACCCCGTCGAAGATGCCGGTGAGGGCCGTGATGGTGGTGCCTTCCTTGGGGTTCAGGCGGGCCCTGGGCTGGCTCCGGCGCTCCTTGATCTCCAGCGTGTCCGGAATGGGCACCAGCACGAGGTTGCCGCGCTTCTCGGCGATGCTGCCGGACCCGCAGAGGCGCAAGCCTTCCTGGAGGAAGATGAATTCGACCTTGGCGCCCTTGTCGGCGGCCAGACTCAGCTGGGTCTGGAAGGTGATCAGCCCCTCGCCTTCGTCGATGGCCTGGAGGGTGGCGGAAACCTCGGCTTTCCGGGGGCCCACCAGGGTGAACCCGGTCCGGGTGCGCTGGGCGTCCTCCAGGTAGGCGAGGGTCTGTTCGGAGGCGTTGCCGGTGTCCTTCTTGTCCTTCCCGAACCCGAAGATGGCCATGTTCCCTCTCGAAAACCTATTAAATGCTGGGTGATCTGATTATTGCACGCAACCCAAGGTTTTTCCCTAACGCTTCATACTGCCCGGACACCTGGAAGGTGATGGTAATCTCGTTGCCTATGGATGATCCACGCCTTCGCTGCTTCCTGCTCGCCCACCAGGGCCCCCACGATCAAGAAGATGATATCGAAGAGCATCTTGCCGAGCTGGAAGAATTGGCCAAGGCGTGCGATCTCCAGCCGGTCGGGCGCCAGCGGCTGCGCCGGGCCACGGTGGAGGCGCGCCTGTTCTACGGCAAGGGCCAGCTGGAAAGCGTCAGCGATGAAGCCAAGCGCCAGGGGGCGCGCCTGCTGATCTGCGACAACGACCTGTCCGGCGGGCAGATCCGCAACATCGAAAAGGCCACGGGCATGGACTGCCTGGACCGCACCGGGCTCATCCTGGCCATCTTCGAGCAGCGCGCCCAGACCCGGGAGGCCAAGGCCCAGGTGGAGCTGGCGCGCTACGAATACGAGCTGCCCCGGCTCAAGGGGGCCTGGACCCATCTGGAACGGCAGGTGGGCGGGGTTGGCGTCCGGGGCGGCGCGGGCGAGACCCAGATCGAGGTGGACCGGCGCATGACCCGGCTGCGCATCAGCCAGCTCAAGCGCGAGCTGGAGCACCTGCAGCGGGTCCGGGACACCCAGCGCCAGGGCCGCTCGCCCAAGGTGCCCCGGGTCTGCCTGGTGGGCTACACCAACGCCGGCAAGACCAGCATCCTGCGGGCGCTGACCGGGGAGGGAGAACCCCGGGACATGCTGTTCGCCACCCTGGACACCACCACCCGCAAGGCCTGGCTGGGCCACGATCCCGAGTCCCTGGAACCCCGGCACGCCCTGGTTTCCGACACGGTGGGCTTCATCCGCAAGCTGCCGCACCAGCTGGTGGCGGCGTTCCGCTCCACCCTGGGCGAGGTCCGCACCGCCGACGCCCTCCTGGTGGTGGCCGATGCCAGCAGCCCGGAACTGGAGGAGCACCTCAAGGTGGTGGGCGCCACCCTCAAGGAGCTGGGCTGCGGCGAGCACTCGCGGCTCCTGGTGCTCAACCAGGTGGACCGGATCACCCGCCCGCGCAGGCTCGATCTCAAGCGGCTCCACCCGGACGCGGTCCAGACCTGCGCCCTGACCCGCGACGGCGCCGACGAGATCCGCCGCTGGCTGCTGGAGCTGATCCCCGGCGTGCCCGCGCCAAGGGTGGAGGAGGACTGGGAAATCTAGCCCAGCAGCGCGTGGAGGGCCGGAATCAGGTCCTCGTAGGGCGCGCGCTTTTCATGGATGTAGATGGCATCGATGGCCTCGGCCACGGCCTCGATATGGGCGTCGCGCCGGTCGGCGATCAGGATGACCGGGGTATCCAGGAGGAGCTCATGCCGATGCAGGGCTTCCAGGATCATCTGGCCGAAGTGGCCGCCCACTTTCACGTCCAGCAGGAGCAGGTCGAACCGGTAGGACCGGGCCAGGTTCTGGGCCTCCAGGTAGGATGTCGCCTCGAACACCTGCTTGAAATCGTCCTCGCGCATGCTCTGGGCCAGGGACACGCCGCCCTCGCTGGCCGCCGAAATGATCAGGATGCGCTTGACCGCCTTGCGGATCCGCATGACCGCGGTCACTTCGGGCCGGGGCGGTTTCGCCGGGGCCGGAGCGAGAGGCGCGGCGGGCAGGGCCACCACTTCGGGCGCCTTGGCCGCGGCCTTGACCGGCACCGGGGCTCCCGCCTGGTCGGCGATATCGGTCTTGCGGTGCTTCTGCGGGAAGGCCTGGCCGAAGGTGGTGGGGAACCTCCGGGCGAGGATCCGCTCGATGTTCTTCCGGTCGGTTTCCTTCAGGCCGGTGAGCAGGAAGCCGACGGAATGGCTGTCCGCACCGGTCCGCACATGGGCGACCAGGCCGCCGCACTGGATGGTCGGGGTGAAGGGCAGGCCGCTGATGCAGACCGCCGCGAAGCTGTCGCCGCGCTTCAGGGGCAGCGTCTCCCCCTGCGGGTCGCTCAGCTCGTCCAGGGCCACCTGCATCCCCTGCAGGCTGAGGTCCATCAGCCTGCCGACCAGGAACCGGCCCCCCAGGAAGGGGGGGGAGACCCTTTCGCAGGCGAACACCTCGATCTTGTCGGCCCGGCTGAACTCGGCCCGGAACCGCTCGCGCCGCTCGCCCTGGCCGAGCGTGATGGGGATCTTGAACACCCCGGTGGCGACCACCCGGGTGTTGGCGGTGAACCGCCTGGAATCCAGCATGAATGCGACGTGAAGCTGCTGATCCTGGGGCAGCGCCGGGGTCTGGGCGGTGGTGAAGGTGTCCCGGCCAACCCGCGCGATGGTGGTTTCGAAGGGCAGCGCGTCCGACTGGGAGACCCAGAGCTGGACCGGGGTCTTCTTCAGCACCAGCTCATCCAGGTAGGCCCGGATGGTGTTGCCGTCGCGCAGTTCGTTTTTAAGCCCCAGATTGCCCATGCCGCCTTTCCCTGACAGTCTTGATAGAATAATCGGCACGTTGCCCGAAGTTCAGCAGCAGTTCTCGGCGCGGGGCAGGGCCATGATCCCCGCAGCCAGGGCCAGGGCCAGCAGCAGGCGCAGGCCCATGAGCTGGCGCGAGATGCCGTGGGCCCTCTGGTAGGCCTTGCGGTCGGGATGGTCCGGTGCGAAGGTCTCCACCGGGCCGTCCATGCGGGCCCGGATGGTGCGCAGCTTGGGCGAGATGATGAAGCCGCTGGTGAAGCACATGAGCAGCGCCAGCACGGCCGCGGCGCCCCACAGGCGCATGGGGCCGAGCACGTCGGGGTCGCGCAGCTCCATCATCCAGCGGGCGCCCTGCACCAGGAGGATGGCCGCGCCGAACGCGACCCATGCGGCCAGGTCCAGCCGCGCCACGACCTTGCCGGCGATCAGGCCGGCCAGGTCGCGGCTCGGCAGGATGCTGAACAGCAGGGGGGCCATGAGGAGGGCAAAACCGAGCACCATGCCGGCCCAGAGGAGCAGCAGGACAGCGGCGGCGACATCAAGCCGGGCGAGGGATTTGCGGGTCATGCGGGTGTCACCATTCGTTGTAGGGGATCTGGTTCTCCCCCAGGTCCGTGGACCCGCTGCGGATGCGGAAGATGCCCACCTCGGCGTCGGGGTTGTCCGGGTCGGGCGCTTCGAATTCCGTCGTCCAGGTGTCCTTGGATTGGGTCATGGGATCCACCGGAATGTCGCGCAGGTACTTCTGTTCGCGCAACTGGCCGATGGAGGTGGGGTACTTGCCCCGGTCGGCCTGGTACTGCTCCAGGCTGTGGTTGAGCTGGAACAGGTCCTCCTTGAGCACCGCCTCCCGGGCGGCCTTGGTATGCCTGCGGTAGCCGACGATGCCGACCGTGGCGAGCATGGCCAGGATGGTCATGACGGTGAGAAGTTCAATGAGGGTGAAGCCGAACTGGCGACGCCGACGTGGCTGGGAAATGGGCATAACAGCACCTTACCAGGAGGATACGGCAAAAGGCCCGACGGTTCACGCCGGGCCTTTGCTATTTATTCATCATGGAAAACCTCAAGCAAGGCTTGTGGCCGCGACCTTTTCCCGGGTGTAGAACTCCAGGAGGTCGCCTTCGTGCAGGCCGGTGAAACCGTCCAGCTCGATGCCGCAATCCAGGCCGTTCTTCACTTCATGGACATCGTCCTTGAAGCGCTTGAGGGTCTTGATGTCGCCTTCCCAGAGCGTGTCCGGACCGCGCTTGACCCGGGCCTTATAGCCCTTCTGGACCTTGCCCTCGGTGACGAAGGAACCGCCGATGACGGACTTGTTGACCTTGAAGATCTGCCGGACTTCCGCCTGGCCCTGGACGGTCTCCTTCTCGATCGCGTCCAGCAGGCCGACCATGGCCGCGGCGATCTCCTCGGTGACCTTGTAGATGATGGTGTGGAAGCGGATGTCCACGCCCTCTTCCTGGGCCAGTTCCTCGGCCTTGCGCTCGGCCTTGGCGCTGAAGGCGATGATGGTGGCGTGCGAAGCCTCCGCCAGCAGCACGTCGTTCTCGGTCACGGTGCCGGCGGCGGCGTGGATGATCCGCACCCTTACCTTCTCGGTCGAAAGCCGCTCGAGGCTGCCCACCAGGGATTCGACCGAACCCTGGGTGTCGCCCTTGATGATCAGCGGCAGTTCCTTGATCTGGCCTTCCTTCAGGGTGGAGAACAGGTTCTCCAGGGTCACCCGCTGCTTGATCTGGGCGGCCGCCTTGGCCTTCTCCTGGCGGAAGCCGACGATGTTCCGGGCCTTGGCCTCGTCCTCGACCACCTGCAGGTTGTCGCCCGAGACCGGCACTTCCTCGAAGCCGAGGATCTGCACGGCCATGGATGGCGTGGCTTCGCTGATCTTCTCGCCGCGGTCGTTGAACATGGCCCGGACCCGGCCCATGGTGGCGCCCGCCACGAAGATCTCGCCGGCGTGCAGGGTGCCCTGCTGGACCAGCACCGCGGCCACGGGGCCGCGTCCGCGATCCAGCCGCGCCTCGATGATGCTGCCGGCGGCGGGGCAATCGTAGACCGCCTTCAGGTCCTTGAGGTCGGCCACCAGGAGCACGGTCTCCAGCAGGGCCTCGAGGCCCTCCTTGGTCTTGGCGCTCACCCGCACGCAGGGGATGTCGCCGCCGTAGGCCTCGGTCTGGATGCCGTACTGCAGGAGCATCTGCTCGACCTTGTCCGGGTTGGCGCCGGGCTTGTCGATCTTGTTGATGGCCACGACCATGGGCACGTCGGCGGCCTTGGTGTGGTTGAT
>Ga0316230_1000734_pt1 | contig 41923 bp, 24 predicted proteins | sample TBH18025metaG_FD_206004 | JGI IMG/M metagenome (GOLD analysis project Ga0316230, IMG submission 206004) | Freshwater microbial communities from Trout Bog Lake, Wisconsin, USA - TBH18025 | ecosystem: Environmental > Aquatic > Freshwater > Lake > Hypolimnion/Profundal zone | place: USA: Wisconsin... | reverse complement strand
TGTGAGACTTGTATATTCTTAGGTGATTGGCATCATAATCGAAATTCAATCAACCTAATAACACTTGATACCAGTATGCGATGCTTAGAAAAACTAGGTGCCGCATTTGAACAGTTCTTTTGGTTTCCTGGAAACCACGATTTGTTTTATAAAGATAAACGTGATATCCACAGTTCATCGTTTGGAAGACATATTCCAGGTGTCACTGTAGTTGAAACAGTAACCACTATCGGAGACGTAACATTAGTTCCTTGGTTAGTCGGTGATGAATGGAAGACCATAGGCAATGTAAAAAGCAAATATATGTTTGGTCACTTTGAATTGCCATTGTTTTACATGAACGCAATGGTACAAATGCCAGACAACGGCGAGTTACAGGCTGTTCACTTCAAACATCAAGACTATGTATTCAGTGGGCACTTCCATAAACGACAACAACGTGATAAGATTGTTTATATTGGAAACGCTTTCCCTCATAACTTTGCTGATACATGGGATGATGATCGAGGCATGATGATTCTAGAATGGGGAGGCAAGCCAGAATTTACGGCTTGGCCAGACGCTCCTAAGTTCCGTACAGTTAAATTAAGTCAACTAATTGACCAAAAAGACTCTATTATGAAGAGTAAGATGTATCTCAAAGTTAATCTTGATATTGATATTACTTTTGAAGAAGCAAACTATATTAAAGAAACGTTTGTTACTGAGTACGACATACGAGAAGTCAGTCTAATACAAGAAAAAACTAACCTAGATGGTTTAGTCGATGACGCATTAGAAACAAAATTTGAAAGTGTTGATCAGATTGTTACCGAACAATTAGTCAACATTGATTCAGAACAGTTTGATAAAACCCTTTTACTTGATATCTACAATAACCTGAATGTTTAACATAAAATCAATAACAGTAAAAAACTTCATGAGTGTGGGTCAACAGACCCAAGCAGTGGACTTTGACAAAGAGCATTTAACACTAGTACTCGGAGAGAACCTAGACTTGGGCGGAGATGACTCTGGCTCACGTAATGGTACAGGTAAGACTACTATTGTTAATGCTTTAAGTTATGGACTTTACGGCCAAGCACTAACAAATATTAAAAGAGAAAACTTAATCAACAAAACAAATAGCAAAGCCATGTTGGTTACAATTGAATTTGATGTAAATGGTGTTAAGTATCGCATAGAACGCGGTCGTAAACCCAATGTACTCAAGTTATTTGTCAACGATGAAGAGCAAAAGGCCAAAGACGAAGATGACAGTCAAGGTGATTCTCGAGAAACACAAAAGGCTGTTGAACACTTACTAGGTATGAGTCATACTATGTTTAAGCATTTGGTTGCGTTAAACACTTATACAGAGCCGTTCTTAAGCATGAAGGCAAATGATCAGCGTGAAGTTATCGAACAACTATTAGGTATTACACTACTAAGTGAAAAATCTGAACTGCTTAAAGGTCAAATTAAAATAGTTAAGGACAGTATTCAATCAGAAACTTTTAAAATTGAAGGTATTAAAACTGCCAACGACAATGTTCAAAAGAGTATTGATCAACTTCAACTAAAAAGTAACGCATGGGACAATAAAAATCAACAAGAGATTGAAAGTCTAGGCAATGCCATTGTTAATTTAGAATCTGTTGACATTGAAAAAGAACTTACTTTACATAAAGCAGTACAAACTTGGGTAGATAACACAAGTAAACTAAAAGATCTTAACAAACAAAAGGCTACATTAGAGTCTGCAAAAATACAAGCAGATAAAACTGTAAACAAATACAAGAAAGATATCGATACGCTTGATAGTAAAACTTGTCCTAGTTGTGAACAAGAGTTACATGATCATAAACATGAAGAAATGTTAACTAAATCACAAAAAGATTTAGAAGAAAGTATGTTGTACTTAAACAAAGTTACATCAGATCTTAAATCTATTGTTAAATCTATTAATAATATCGGCGAACTAGGACGTCGACCAGAAACATTTTACGAAACTGAAGCCGAAGCGTTAGGACATAAAAATAATTTGTCCAGTCTTGAAAGAACACTAAGGCAAAAAATTGAAGAAGTAAATCCTTATCAAGAACAAATTACTGAATTGCAAAATACTGCTCTTCAAGAAGTTGATTGGAACACAGTTAATGAATTAACCAAGATGAAAGATCATCAAGAGTTTTTATTGAAACTGTTAACAAGCAAAGATTCTTTTATCCGTAAAAAGATTATTGATCAAAATTTAACATACCTTAACAAACGTTTGGGTTATTACATCGATAAGATGGGACTCCCGCATAAAGTTGTATTCCTGAACGACCTGAATGTCGAAATAACACAATTAGGGCAAGATCTAGACTTTGACAATCTAAGTAGGGGAGAACGAAATCGACTAATATTAAGTTTGTCTTGGGCATTTAGAGATGTTTGGGAAAATTTATACAAGCATATTAATTTATTATTCATCGACGAACTGATCGATGCTGGTATGGATTCCGCAGGTGTTGAAGCAGGACTTGCTGTACTTAAAAAGATGGCACGTGAACGCAACAAAAATATTTACTTGATTAGTCACAAGGACGAATTAATCGGACGTGTGAACAACGTACTCAAAGTTATTAAAGAAAACGGATTTACCAGTTATTCAAATTCAGTCGACTATGTTGAGAAATGAGACTAAACAAGTATAGAGAATACCATAGTAATTTTATGGCGTTATTGTTAGAACTACATAACGCCCATTTAGAGTATGAGCGGAGACAAAACCGAGTTACTACTTTAAGATTACGAAGAGTATTAAAAAAAATAAGGGACATTTCTCCCGAATGGATGAGAGAAGTTCAGCGTATTCAAAATCAAATTAATGAAGAGACTAAAGAGAACTTTCATAACCTACAAAAATTAAGAAAAGGAAATAAAGATGAGTGATACAATTCAAGCAATCAAAGACGCAGTTGCCGCATGGGAAGCAGAAGATACAAAATTCGAAAAAGGTAACAGCGCCGCTGGTACACGCTCACGCAAGGCTCTAGCAGAATTGGGCAAACTAATCAAAGTTCGCCGCAATGAAATTACAGAAACTAAAAATGCCCGCAAAGAGGTAAAGGCTACAAAGTAATGTTCTATCTAAGAGAAGAAGGCCAGGCGTTACATAACGGATTTAACTTTTACAGGTTATCTGATAAAAGTAGTTCTGGTTTTATTTTTAGATTAGGAACAAAATCTTTTATGCTCAGGTATTCAAAAATAAAAAATACCTGGTTCATTGGATGACTTGGACTTATCAAGGCAATTTAGTTGAAGAACTCCCCGAAGACTGTGTTGGATTTGTATATCTAATTACAAATACAGTCTCGGGTAGGATGTATATTGGCAAAAAATTAGCAAAATTTAGTAAAACGACCTACAAGACTGTAAAGTTAAAGAACGGCACAAAGAAGAAAAAGAAGATTAGGAGTAAGATTGACTCCGACTGGCAAGAATATTATGGCTCAAGTCCAAATCTAACAGCAGATATAGACACACTAGGCAAAGAAAACTTCACACGCGAAATATTATATTATTGTAAATCAAAAGCAGAATGCTCCTACATTGAGGCCCGCGAACAATTCGACCGCAAAGTATTAGAATCAGACAATTATTATAACGGACATATCCAAGTCCGTGTCCATGGCTCACATATATTAAAAAAATAAGATCATGACTAAACTTAAATGGGACAGAGAACCCGTAAGAAGTTCATTGAATTCTGAATATTGGACAAATCCAAAAGAAGGATTCGATAAAGGTTGGCATGATCGGCAGGCACAGAAGAACGAAAGAAAACAAAGATTATTGAATAAGGAAATACAATTAGGTGTTCATGAGGATCATGATTTAAACATTATTAAAATGGAATCAGGACCACATGCCAGCAAATTAGTCTGTATGACTTGTAATAATAAATTCATTCGTTGGCTTCCCAAAGGCATATTTTAATCTAACACTTAAGGTTGGCGGGCCAGTTTGTAATACCGCTGTGGAAAAACCGGGGAATAAACCGGACACGTAACATATTGAGACACTCCCCTAGGTAGATCCTAGTATCCTGAAAAATCGGAAGTGAGTCTGAGGGTTCGAACCATACGCCCAACGTATCGATATAGTATGAATTGTTAGCATACGAAAACACCGGCTATAAACATCTAAACACTAGGAACGAGGTTTAGAACGCAATTAGCGAGTCGTGGTAGGAAGGAAAAGCACAGAGTCCTTTAGCATACGGTGTATAAAATACCTACTTCCACAAGTCTTGGCTGAGATAACTCACATAAAGAGGACCGGAACCGCTCAAAACGGTTCCGTCTGACTAAACAATCTACATAAAGTTTAACACTTCGTGTTTATAGTTCATCATTTAACACTTTCAGATAAAAGAAAAATGCTCTGAGCGTAAGCGAAAGAGCAAACGAACTGCGTTCGTTTATAAATAACTGATACATTTTCCAATTAGGAGTTAATAATGAGAATTGCTGAAGTCCTTGTAGAATCAAGTGAATTAGATGAAGGTCCTGTTTGGGACAAAGTTAAAGGTGCTGCAGGAGCAGTTGGTAAAGGCATTGGTGCTGTAGGTCAAGGAATTGGCGCAATCGCATCAGTACCACAAGGGCTTGGACGAGCAATTAAAAAGGGATACAATGCGGGTGTAGATACTATCGGTGGTGGTCCATCTTCTGGAAATCAACAGCAAGCACCGCAAGGTGGACAACAACCGGGTGCTGTTGGATCATTCATGAATGGTCTAAGAGGTAACAAAGGTAATCAAGCAGGTGGACAGCAACAGCAAAACCCACAACAATTACAGCAACTAATTCAGCAAAAGACTCAAGAATTAAATCAATTAAAGGCTCAACTAAAGCAATCTGGTAAACAAGCAGGTGGCCAACAACCTAACAATCAGCAGGCAAATGTTGGCCAACAACCTAACAATCAGCAGGCAAATGTTGGCCAACAACCTAACAATCAGCAGGCAAATGTTGGCCAACAACAGAAAGCACCACAGGACAATGGACCAGGAATTGGAGCCAAAGTTGGTAACGCAGTTGGAACAGCCGCAGGAAATGTAGTAGGACACGCTGGAAACTTTATTGATGCTACAAAACAAAGTTACAATAACACCAAGAACGCTATACGTTCTAAAATGAATCCTCCTAACGCACAGGGTCAAATGCCTACTCCTACGGTAGTTGATGGTGGAAAATCAGACAAGTTTGCTAATCGTAAAGCCGCTTTGGCAAAATCTAAAGCAGATCGCGAAGCAGGTAAGGGCATAACTGGCGCTATCAAAACAGGAACCCTAGGCGAAGAATTCCAATTTGAAAGTAAATTCTTAGGAATAATGATTTAAAAGAAAGGCAATCCGCTTTCTTTTGTAGTTTCTAGATTTTCTTTAATAAGGTCGTTTATCATAGCACGACTTTCGTAGTCCAATGCCCACGCTTCAGCAATGGTAACTCCCCCTCGCATATACCAACAGAGCCTAAATAGGCTTCTTTTAAGATCGGAGGCTTCGTCGTCTAGACTTTTAAGATAGTCAGCGATCTCTTCGTCAGACAGAATTAAGAGGCGCTGGCGAAAAAATTTGCGTTATCGAACCCAATTGGAACTTCATACGTAGCAGGAGCACCTGCTTCGATCTGCTCAGGAGTTGAGTTAACTACCATAGGAGCAAGTCCGTTCTGTGTTTTAAGATCGTTCAACCGTTGTTGTATTGCGTTAAACACATCTTTATCGGCATTTTGTACAAATTCGTGTATGAATTTTGGATCTTCAACTACCATTTCTGGCGTTTTAATTGCGTAGATACTGTCCGCGATCAGTGCTACAGTAATATCTGTCATATTGTTAAAACTCTTATTAAAGAGCCTTAATTTTTCTTCATCTTCGATTTTATCATCATTGATAACAGTCATTATCTTTTGTGCTTCGAATGTTTTAAGACTTGTTTTAGTCATGTGTTCGTATGTCAAAGGACGTACATAACATGTAATTTGGTCGTTAATAACAACTTCTTCGCTCCATGCTGTTCTGCTATAGATCTGATCCATACAGGTTGTAAGATTAACCACGTGGTCTACTTGTATAGAAGTATTAGGAACCATGTGTGTAATTTCCATGTCTGATCCGTATGTAGCAATACGAATAGCAATTAAGATAACATCTAGGTCGATTGTAGGAATCTTCCAAGCGTTCTTAATATTAGGAATACAACTTTGAATAACTTCCACAACACCTTGCCCGTTCATAAGAGCATCAGGAGTTTTAAAAGTTAACTCATCTTTAGCAGTCATTGAGTAGACTGGCAGTTCTTTATTTTCAGGAATAGTAATTGTACCTGGATCCCAGAATGCTCCACCGCTGGGCAATTTAATATAAATTTTTGGTTGACGCATATATTGCATCAACGGGTTCTGTTTTAACGGTGCCTTAAAATTGGCCATTCTTTTTCTCCAATAAATAAACTATGTCTAAGTATCTTTATTTATATTAGCATATAACCAGGGTTTTTACATATGAACGGCGCATCCGAAGCCACGTTATCAGAACTGCTAGCCAGTAATCAAGAGCAAACTGCTGTCCTACGACAACTAGCGGCTAAACTATCTTCAGGTAGTGGGGGCGGCGGAGCAGGTGCTGGGGGCGGCGGAGCAGGAAGTCAACCTCCTAATAGAGAAATGGGCATATTTGGTAAATCTATCAATGCCGTTTCTGGAGCATTAGGCAGTACCTTACATGGAGCAATTGGTCTAGCATCAACAGCGTTTAGTGCTATATCAGCAACTGGTAAAGGTGTATGGGAAGCACAAAAACAATTATCACAAACTGCTATTGATGGTAGCGGTAAGTTATCTTCATTTGCTGATTCTCTAAGTGGACTACCTGGTATCTTGGGAATGATTGCCCAAGCAGAAAGTTTTCAGTTAAAAAAATTAGAAGCAAATTTACATACCTATCAACAGATTACAGATGCCGGTGCGGCATTTGGTGGAAGCCTAACTGAAGTTAGAAAAGCGGCAATGGGTACCGGTCTAAGCATGAGTGAGTTTGCAGCCAGCATGAAAGAAAATGGTCCGGCACTAATCAAATTGGGTATGAGCGCAGATGACGGAGCCAAAAAATTAGTCAAGTTTAATACAGACTTGATCAAAGGTGAAGTTGGTCAAGGCTTGTTAGGTCTAGGTTACAGTCTAACTGAAGTAAATGGTTTGTTAGGATCTTACGCAACTGTAGTCGGAGGACTTAGTGCTGATCAACTGCGAGATCAGAAACGCATGGAACAATCGGTTGCGGCCTTTGCTACTGAAATGGACATGTCGGCTCAACTTGAAGGTAAGAGTAGAAAACAAAAAGAAGACGAAATGAAACGTGCTAGTGCTAATGCGGCAGTTCAGGCCAAGTTAGCAACCATGACACAAGATCAAAAAGACAAATATGAAAAGGCATTGTCTAATGCCTTACGTACAGGCGGTCAAGGTGCAGCCGATGCTCTTAATTCTACGTTATTAGGGTTGCCTCCTATGACCAAAGAAGCACAAACATTTGCGGCTATGATGCCAGAAGCCAATGCAGCAGTTCAAGATAACGCGGCCATTGTTAAAGACAACAGCACCTACAAAGAATCTGAAAACAAAATTGTTCAAAATGGTATTAAAGGTCAGATAGCGGCTAAAAACGCTATAGATGATCTAGGAGAAACCACTGCGGCGGCTATCTCTATGGGAGACAAGGCTAATGCTGTACAAGGAGTTGTTAACAACGGACTTCAAACTAAAGCACAGTTAGATCGACAAGGTATTAAAACTGAAGCAGACGCACAAAAACAACAAGAAGCAATTACAGCAGAGCAAGAAAAGCGTAAGAAGAGCGAAGCAGGTAAAGCGGCTCAAGCAGAAGCAAGAGCAAAATATCAAGCAGGCTTAATGGATAGACTTAATGCTGCACTGGCAAAACTATTCCCTGTTGTTGTAAAAATTGTTGAAGTGTTTACAAAGTTTTTTGAAATTGGTCTAGACTTTGGTACAAAACTTTTAGATCAAACTATTATTCCTGCCTTTGAAACATTGTTTGGCGGTATCAGAGTCGATGATATTATAAAACCATTTAAAGATTTTTTTGGTGGCATTGCCGACGCTTTTGGTGGAAGCGGTGGAATAAGTTTTAAATCTCTTAAAGACAATATTGTGGGCTTCTTTAAACCTATATTAGAGTTTGTTCACGATCTAATGGGTGCTATGGACTTTAAAGGTATAGGCAAGTCATTCGGCGGAATGCTTATTAAATTTAAAGAAGCATTGGGTTCTATCATGGACGGTATCTCTTTTGCCTTTGGCGGAGGTGGACCAAGTGGAGCGGGTGTAGGAAAAGCATTATCAGATGGATTGAAAAAACTTTTTGAAATACTAGGAGACATTGCAGCATCTGTTGGAGAAATAATTAAAAAGATTCTAATGAGCGAAGGGTTCCAAAAACTCAAGGAAGCATTTGGAAAATTTGTAGACCTTCTTAAAAAGATAACAGGTGTTGTTCTTGAAATTGTCCAAGGGCCTGTAGGTACTGCTATCATTGACGGTATCATGGATGTGTTTGGAATTTTAGGTGACACACTTGGTTTCTTAATTGATGCCGTTAGTTCAGCCATTGATGTGGCTGTAAAATTTGTCGACTGGATTAGCCAAGGCTGGCCTAAGATGTGGGAAGATATTAAACTGTGGACTAAGAAATTTTTAGACAGTATTATTAATTGGTTCAAGAGTCTTCCTGAAAAGATTGTTAAGATATTTGCCGATGGGTGGCAAGGTTTGAAAGATGCTATATCTGGTATTTTAGACGGAGTTATTAGCGGTATTAAAAATATTGCCAGCGGTATATTAGATTTATTCTCTAGTAAGAAAGACAGCGCAGGCAAAGACACATCGGCTTCAACACCGACTGCTTCCCAACAACCTAACAAAACACAGGCAGCGGCCGCCAATACACAAGAAGCAATTGATAAAGTTGCTAAAGATTGGGCTTATAGTGTATATACTGGCAAAAATAGTATAAATCAAGTTCCTAAAGACATGGTAGGAAAAGTAAATGACCTACTAAAAAATCCTCCAAATGAATGGAAATCAGCAGGACCAAACGCACAAAAAGATACCGCTAAAGACACCAAATCAACTACTGCTCTAGATACTAAGAAGGCTCCGGAAATTAAGGAGACCCCTGCTATTGACTTAAATAACAAAGACGTTGTTACTATCTTGAAGACAATGGCGGAGTATGAACGTAGAATGCTTGATGCTATTAGAGCATTAAATGGTAACCTTTTAAAGACATAATATATGAGTTGGAAAAAATATTTTACACCCGTATCGACACCATCAGGGCAACTAAGCCCTATCAGTGGTTCTGGATCCGGCGGTGGCGCAAGTCGTTCAAATTACTCTAGTTATTTGCCAGATGTATACTCTGGACATCCAAACAGATTAGAACGATATCAACAATACGACACAATGGATAGCGACTCTGAAGTCAATGCGGCTTTAGATATCCTTGCTGAGTTTTGTTCGCAAACAAACGAAGAGAACGGCACACCATTTGAAATTTTCTTTAAAGATCAAGCCACACAAACTGAGATAAAAGTTATCTCTAAGTACTTACAGCAGTGGACAAAACTAAACAAATTTACAAATCGTATCTTTAAAATTGTTCGTAACAATTTCAAATTTGGCGATAGTTTCTTTATTCGCGATCCAGAAACACTAGCATGGATGTATGTAGATCCAAGCAAAGTTGACCGTATTATTGTCAACGAAAGCGAAGGTAAGAAGCCTGAACAATACATTATTCGTGACTTGAACATTAATTTTCAAGCACTAAGCGCAACAATGATTAATCCGGGCGGACAAAATGCTCTACCTGGTGGACAAGTATACGGTACTGGCGGAGCACAGCAACGCGGTATGGTAGGTATGTATCCTCAATCTACAGCAAGTAGATTTAATAAAACACAAAACGAACATGCTATTGATGCTAAACACGTAGTACACCTTTCATTAAGTGAAGGACTTGATAATAATTTTCCATTTGGTAATAGTATCATGGAAAGTATTTTTAAAGTTTATAAACAAAAGGAACTATTAGAAGATGCTATTATTATCTACCGTGTACAACGTGCTCCTGAAAGACGTGTTTTTTATATTGACGTGGGTAATATGCCAAGTCACCTTGCTATGTCTTTTGTTGAGCGTGTTAAAAATGAAGTTAATCAACGACGCATTCCTTCTGTCACAGGAGGCGGAGCCAGTGTTATTGATTCATCTTATAATCCGCTAAGTATTAATGAAGACTACTTTTTCCCACAAACATCAGAAGGTCGTGGATCAAAGGTTGAAATCCTTCAAGGTGGTCAGAACCTAGGAGAAATTGATGATTTACGATATTTTACAAATAAACTTTTTAGAGCATTACGTATCCCTTCCAGTTATTTGCCTACTGGCACTGACGACGGGGGCAGTAATTTCAACGACGGTAGAGTTGGTACAGCGTACATACAAGAACTCCGATTCAACAAGTACTGTGAACGACTACAAAGTTTAATGAACGAAACGTTTGATACAGAATTTAAATTGTATATGCGTGAAAAGGGCATTAACTTTGACCCTAACTTGTTTGATTTAAAATTTAATCCTCCGCAAAACTTTGCTTCATATCGTCAAGCAGAAATGGATACAGCCCGTGTAAACACATACGCAAGTCTTGCCGAAGTTCCACATATGAGTAAACGTTTTGCCCTTAAACGCTTCTTAGGTCTAACACAAGAAGAGATGGCAGAAAACGAACGTCTATGGCAAGAAGAAAATGGCCTAGGACGAGAAAATGCTACAGCGGCCGCAGAATTACGTTCAGCAGGAATTAGTTCAAGCGGGGCTTCTAGTGATATGGATAGTCTTGGACAAGCCGACGAGAATCCTGATATAGCAAATATGGACCAAACTAGCGGAGCACCTCCAATGGGCGGTGATGCTAGTGCCGGAGTAGAGCCAGGCGGCGCACCTCCGATGTAATTGGTAAATAATGTTATGCTACTCAACGAATTCATGTATTTTAACGAAACTAGCGCAGGATTGGAAGACGATCCTGTGTACGATCCTTTCCACGATAAGAGTATTATTACATCTAAAGATGTTAGAAAAACACGTCTAACTCTTCGAATGATACATGATTTACGTAAGGCTAGTGAAGCACGAGAGCAAGAAAAAATTAAAGAAACACAATTAATTCAAGCGATGTATAAGCAACCTGCTCCGGAACAAGCGGCTGCACAATAACTGTTAAGTTAATTCACTTTGAGACTAACTAAATATTTTTAACAAAAATTCAATCAAAAAACTTCAAGTTTTTTTCGGTATTACCAAAAACCGCCGGTTTTTGGCCTATTTCACATAACTATATTCGAACGGCTGTAAATATACTCATAAGACAGCCTTGCCGCATCTAATACTAAGGAGAAACCTATAATGTCTACAAAGATGGAACAACTTTTAGACTTACTTGTTAATGAAGAAATGGATAAAGCCAATGAACTTTTCCACGAAATCATTGTTGAGAAGTCACGAGGAATTTACGAGAATTTAATTGCTGAAGAAGCAGAAGAAGATGAAGAAGAAATGGATGAATCTGCCGAAGAAGAGGAAGATGAGTCTGTTGAAGAACAAACAACATTTGAAATTGGTGGTTCAGACGCTGAAATCGGTGGTGACGCTAGCGATGATTTTATCGGTGGTGTAAGTGATCACGATATGGGCGGTGACGACGAGTTCGGCGGTGACGACGAGTTCGGCGGTGAAGAAGAGCCAGGTATGGGCGGTGAAGGCGATACAGAAGAACGTATCGACGACTTAGAAGACGCTCTAGAAGAATTAAAAGCCGAATTTGAAAAGATGATGGCCGGTGAAGAACATGAGGAAGAAAAATTCCCAGGTATTCATAGCGGTGAAGAAGATGACGGTGAAGAAGGCGAAGAAGACGGTGAAGAAGATGACGAAGAGGAAGACGACGAAGGTATGAACTTCGAAAACGTTGAACCAGTTCGTGAATACCGTGAACGTGTTGGTAACGACTGGGAAAAATCAGGTTCAATGAAGACTCCTGGTCCAGTAGGTGGCGGCAAAGGTGACTTAGCAGGCCAAACTTCTGTATCTGATACAAAGAGCCCAGTTAGTTCTGGCAAAGGTAAGCCAACAACAGGCGCACACGCTGGTAACATCCTAAACGGTGGAACAGGCGTTGGTGAAATGAGCGGTACAAGTCCTAACGCCGACAAAGGTTCACGTGGACTAGTTGGTGCTACAAAAGGTGAATTTACAAAGGGTGTTGAAAAGAACATTTCTAGTTCATCTAAATCTGGAATGAAAGACGGTGCTGCATTGAACAAACAAGGTAGCGGTTACCCAGGTAACAACAAGTCTGCTGGTCCAGTTGGTTCAGGAACAGGCGACAAGGCTGGTCAAACTAGCAATGGCGCAGTTAAGAGCCCAATCACAGGCGCACCTAACCGTAACGCTTAATTAGAGAAATAGATGAGACAACAATCCTATCTAAGAGAACATTTAACCTTTGATCAGGCTCGTGTTGAATTACACGAGGCTGATGAAAAGAATGGCAAGAACCTTTATCTAAAAGGTATTGCCATTCAAGGTGGTGTTCGCAACGCTAACCAACGTGTTTATCCTGTAGACGAAATTGCTAACGCAGTTAAAACTCTAAATGATCAAATCGTTAATGGTTACAGCGTACTAGGTGAAGTTGATCATCCAGATGATTTAAAAGTAAATTTAGATCGTGTATCCCATATGATTACAGAGATGTGGATGGACGGTCCTAATGGATATGGGAAGATGAAAATTCTTCCTACCCCGATGGGACAACTAATCAAAACAATGCTTGAAGCCGGTGTAAAACTTGGCGTTAGTTCACGCGGTAGCGGAAACGTTAACGACATGACTGGCGAAGTTGCTGACTTTGAAATTATTACAGTTGATATAGTTGCTCAACCTAGTGCCCCAGGTGCTTATCCTACTCCAGTATACGAACATCTTATGAATAATAAGGGCGGATATGGTGCGTGGAGATTAGCGCAAGAGGTAAAAGAAGATCCGAAAGCCCAAAAATATCTTAAAGAATCAATGCTTAAGATTATTCAAGGCTTAAAATAAGGAGAAAGTGATGTTGGACGCATTCAAACAATTAGTTGAAAGTGGCGTGATGTCAGAACAAGTTGGTTCTGAAATTCAAACTGCTTTTGATGCTAAGATTCAAGAAAACCGCGACCAAATCACCGCTAGTCTTCGAGAAGAGTTTGCTCAGAAATATACACACGACAAGGGTGTACTTGAAGAAGCACTTGACAAAATGATTAGTGAGAGATTGGCCGTAGAAATGGCTGAACTTGCGTCTGATAAAAAGGCATTGGTGGAAGCCAAGGTTGCTTATCAACGTAAGATGGCAGAAGATTCTAAAGTATTAGAATCATTTGTCATTCGTCAGTTAGGAAAAGAATTAGCCGAATTCCAAGGTGACCGTCAAAAAGTTGCTGAGAATTTTGCTAAGTTAGAACAGTTCATTGTAACTGCTCTAGCAAAAGAAATCAAAGAGTTTGCTATTGATAAGAAAGATCTAGCCGAAACGAAAGTTAAGTTAGTTCGCGAAGCAAAAGTTAAATTCGATGAAGTAAAAGCACAGTTTATCAAACGTAGCGCAAAAGTTGTTGAAGAAAGTATTACTAAGCAATTGAAATCTGAAATGAGTCAACTCAAAGAAGATATCGAAAGCGCAAGACGTAATAGTTTTGGACGCCGCTTGTTTGAGGCATTTGCTCAGGAATATGGTACTTCCTATCTGAATGAGAAATCTGAAACAGCAAAACTGATGAAGATTCTTAAGCAGAAAGATCAAGAACTTGCCGAAGCAAAAGCAGTTGTTACAACTAAAGACAAACTAGTAGAATCTAAGGAACGCGAAATTCGTATTGCTAAAGATTTGATGGAACGTCGTCAAGTAATGGCAGAACTAATGGCACCACTAAGTGCTGAGAAGAAGGCAGTTATGCAAGAATTGTTAGAGTCTGTACAGACACCAAAATTGCGTCCTGCGTTTGACAAATACCTACCAGCAGTAATGGAAGGTGATGTTAAGAAAGTTGCTAAGGCTCCGGCCAAAGAAACTTTAACAGAGGGAACTGAGGTAACCGGTGACCGTGCTGTTAAGCATCAACCTGAGGTAGGCTTAGATAACATTTTAGATATCCGCAAATTAGCGGGTTTAAAATAATTATAATTCAAGGAGACACTAAATGTCACAATTATTAAATGAAAGATGGTCAGAGACCAAAGACGCTCTGCTTGAAGGCCTATCTGGTACACGTAAGAGTTCTATGAGCGTTTGCTTAGAGAACACTCGCAAGTACTTGGCTGAAAGCGCCACAGCGGGTGCTACAAGTTCTGGTAACGTAGCAACACTTAACCGTGTTATTCTTCCAGTTATTCGTCGTGTTATGCCAACCGTTATTGCTAACGAAATTATTGGCGTTCAACCGATGACAGGTCCAGTTGGACAAATTCATACTCTACGTGTTCGTTATGCTGATTCTAGCAACGAAGTTGTAGCAGGTGAAGAAGCATTGAGCCCATTCAAGATTGCTCAAGCATATTCTGGTAACGACAACGCATCAACACCAAAAGCAGCCGCTACAAGTGTTCTTGAAGGTCAACCAGGTAAGCGTATGAGCATTCAAATCTTGAAAGCAGCCGTAGAAGCCAAGTCACGTAAATTAAGTGCACGTTGGACTTTTGAAGCCGCTCAAGATGCTCAAGCACAACAAGGTATTGATATCGAAGCAGAAATCATGGCCGCTTTAGCGCAAGAAATTACCGCTGAAATCGACCAAGAAATTCTAGCAAGTCTACGTGCTTTGGCAAGTGTTGAACAAACATATGACCAAAGTTTAGTATCAGGTACTGCTACATTCGTTGGTGACGAACATGCCGCATTGGCAATTCAAATCAACCGTGTTGCTAACTTGATTGCTCAACGTACACGTCGTGGTGCTGCAAACTGGGCAGTTGTTTCTAACCAAGCGTTGACAATTCTTCAGTCTGCTACTACATCAGCATTTGCTCGTACAACAGAAGGTACATTTGAAGCACCTACAAACACCAAGTTTGTTGGTACATTGAATAACAGCCTACGTGTTTACGTTGATGCTTATAAGAGCGATACAGACGATCAAAACCAGATTTTAGTTGGTTACAAAGGTGCTAGCGAGGCAGATGCTGCAGCGTTCTATTGCCCTTACATTCCTCTAATGTCTTCTGGTGTTGTTCTAGATCCAGCAACATTTGAGCCAGTAGTTGGCTTCCTAACACGTTACGGATATTTAGAGTTAAGCAATACTGCTTCTTCTCTAGGTAACGCCGCTGACTACCTAGGTAAAGTTGCGATTGTTTCTGCTAACGTAAGTTTTGAATAATTCTTACTAAAAAGTAAAACACAACAAATAACCCGCTCCGGCGGGTTTTTTGTTAAATATATGGTCAGTCGGCATAGGGCCGATTTATGCTGTACCCACAGCGTATAGACCTAGAACGTCAACATAAGGAGAAAACAAATGGGACGTCCCTTAAAACATAGATTTTTCGCAAGAGGCGGAAAAGTAGCAGAAGATGTAATAGGATTTGCAGGTGTTGCAGTTACTATTAATGGCGGTAGTAGTACAGGTACATTGTATTCACAAGGTGCTAAACTAACAGTTTCTGCTCCAAATAACGCAGATGGTATTACTGCTACAACAACTTTATCAATTAACGGTTCAGGTGTTGTTACTGGAGTTACTGTTTCTAACATGGGTTCTGGATATAACACAGTTCCTACATTAACACTTTCGACAGCAACTGGTCAAACTGTTACAGCAAATGGTGCCGCTAGCACTACTACACTAACAGTTAACTATGCTAATAATTTGTATGTTGGTATGAAAGCAATTGGTACAGGTATTAATGCTAGTGCTACATACATTGGTGCTATCAATGGAACAGTATTAACATTGACACAACCAAACGCTAGTACAATTACAAACGGAACTATTGCTTTCGTTGACGTAGGTACTGGTGCTACATTTAACGCAAGTTTGATTCAAGCAGATGTATTGCCAAATAGTATTCAAATGACAGCATACCTAACAACAGGTTCAAGCGCAGTTATTTCTGAAATTATTAAACAAGAAGGTTCACGTAGTTATTTTGCTAAAAATGCTCAAGGCCGCGGTCGTGTTAAATTAGCAACACACGATGCGCTAGTAGCAGGTGAGGCAAAAATTATTGCTACAGACGTAGGTGGTGCTACATATTTTGTTAAGAAATTAACAGGTCGTAAGGCTGTTTTAGTTAATAGAACAAATACAAGTACTGCTTTAGTTACTGTAACTACTGATTATACTACAGGTGGAACAAGCACAATTGGTGTAGGTGGTATTGCTAAATGGACAACAGGTTCAGCATTTACTTCTACAACTGGTCCAGTTGTAAGTATTACTGTTAACGCAACTTAATTTTTATATTAAGCATCTAAGGGCTCTTTGGAGCCCTTTTTTATTGGTAAATATATGCTATGTCAACGCAATCACAATTCTTTACACCTACAAATATTATACAAAACGCACCAGAAAGTTCTGCGTTGATTTTATTTAGAGGGACTAGTTTTCCTATTCAAACTGCTAGTGACCTATACCATATTACAGGTACAGGTGGCCCGGGTCCTTATATGACCGATGTACAAACTCAAACTACTCAATTAGTTTTTACCGGATTTAATATTACAAATGTTCCATCTTCATTGTCGGGTGTACAGATGAATTTAGATATAGTACGCAACGGTAGAGTGTGCGACGGTGATATATATCTAACTTATAATGGTTCTATAATTGGGCAAAATCAATCAAATTATGATGAAGATGTTGAAAATCATCTTCTTAACTTTAATAAGAATGTTTACGGCGGAGATAACAATTTTTGGGGTGCTACCCTAACTCCTGATATATTACAAGATTCTAGTTTTGGAATAGTAATTAGACTTAGAAGTCACCCGCAATATCCCCATAGGACTGGTGCTATGATAAACAACGTTAGATTGTCCTATTACTCTTGATAAATATCACTAAAGGAAACTTCCATGACTGTTGATGTAGTTAAATTATCCGGTGATTATCAAATAAAAACCGCTTCTAGCGGAACTATTACACTGGACACTTCTGGCGGAATTACCAACAATCGCGGTGGTAAAGTAATAATTACAGGTGATTTACTTGTTCAAGGTATTAACGAAACAGTATCTAGTACCAACGTAGTTATTCAAGATCAAATTATTACTCTAAATAACAACGAACCGGGCAACGGTATGATCACAAATGATCTTCCTAATTATGGAAATGTTGGTGGTCTTGTTATTGATAGAGGAACAGGAAGTAACGGTTTAATATATCAAAATGCCGCAACTCTTTTTTATAATGATACAATAAATTGGAGAGCAGGCGGAACAAATAATCCTTATCCGGGTTCTTGGGGTGTAAGAAACGCAGGTATGCCTTCAGCATTGTATGTTGGAGCAATTCGTTTAGATACAACTGGAGCAAACAGCGCAGACGATTTTACTGCTCCAGGTGTAAGTACTAATCCTCGTTTAAATTTCTTAGGTCAAGATAATGCTAATGCTGTACTAAGTGTTAAAGGAACGCTTAATTACAGATTAAATGTTGTCGATGAAGATGACATTCCAAATAAAGCATACGTAGATTATGTCTACGCAAATACACAAGTTGAAACAGCAGAAGTTGCTCATAGATTAACAAACCATACTACATCAAGTTATATTAACATTGTTGATGACGGTTTAGAAAACGCTGGACAAATTGCGATGTTTATTGACGATTATCTAACATTAAACATTGGAGCAGATAACGTACAATTAGCAGGAGTTTCAATTGCTGGTAGTTCTATTCAACCTTTTTATACAGCAACAAATTTATATCTTGTAACACAGGATGCTGAAGTTGTTGTAAATAGTGCGTTAACACTAGGAGCACTAACTACTCCTCCTAACGCAGGAACAAACGAAACAAAAATTTATGCGACAACGTCAACTGGAATTGGTGGAACAGCAATACAGTTTACAAATCAACAAAATACAGATGAGTTGATAGCCGCAAGAAAATCACTAATATATAGTTTAATATTTTAAGGAAAGAACATGGCAATACAAAACGTATCGGTGGGATCAGGAACACCAACTAACATTTATCAATCATCTGGAGAAACTGCGGTTACAACTATCATGTTCTGTAATATTGGACAAGTTGATACATCAATAAGTGTGTGGATGGTTCCAAACGGAGTATCTTTAAGCAATACTGCTCAAGTTTTAAATGCTGTTGACATGCCAGCAGGGGAAACTTTTAGCATTGATACAGAAAGATTTATCTTAGCCGATGGAGATTCTATTTTTGCTGAAGCCACAGATTCAAATGCTATCGCAGTTACAGTAAGTTACATTAATACTTAATATGAAATTTTATAAAAGATTACCGCTAGATCGTCATAAGCCTACCAGTGTAGAGTTAACTCTAATGGAGGACGGCCGCATTGTTACAAGTTCTAATAATAGTTTAGAATTGCCGGCAGGTACAAAATTAGAACGTCCTACTCAAATAGTTAATGGTCAAATACGATATAATACAGACGTTGATAAGATCGAAGCCCGTGTTGCTACTGTTTGGAAGTATTTGCGTCTTGTTGAACCAGCAAGTTTAACTGTTCAAAATTTAGGAGTTGGTAATAATCAGACAGCAGTATTTGGACCATTGAATGTTAATTACGCTCCTAGTTATGCTAAAGGTGATGCTAACGTTATGGTATATGTTGATAACGTTTATCAAATTCCCGGAGTAAACTATACTTTAGGAAACGCATCATCGGCAACAAATACCACAGCAAGATTAGCCACAGCAGGTACATTTACAATCTACTTAAATTCTTTAACTAACGTTTTAGTAGGACAAACAATTAGCGGAAATTCTAATATTCCACAAGGAACAACTGTACAATCTATTACTACAGCGGCAAATGCTATTGGAACAAGTTTGGCAGTAACAGGTGCTATTGCTAGCGGAACATCTCTAACATTTACATTCTCTTCTGGAACTTATATTAACTTTAATGGAACAGTTCCTTTCAAACCAGTATACGCTGTGCTTGGTTTTGACGGTTACTTCCCACCCGCCCCTTAAGCCTATCAGAAGGCTTTTTCCACTATAAAATAAATACATCGATGCCAGAAGTTCTGGCAGTCGATCATACAGTGGTAAACCCGCTATGTAAGGTGGTTATCCGTGAAACACGGTGGTAAAGGGGACTGTAAATGGCCGTAGGTCGCATATCGGGTCCGCTACTCGCGCAGAATCTTCTGCGTAATGGCGTTGATCTTGCGTTTGAAACTCAGTTGTTATACTTAGATGTAACAAATGGTCGCATAGGTATTCAAACAAGCACACCCCAATACCAATTAGATGTCGCAGGTACAATTAACGCTTACCAGTTTATAGGTAGCACAGCATCAATTGGCCTTGCTATTTTAACTAGTGCTAATAACAGCACATCATCAAGTACAGCAACAGTTACTAGTTCAACACTTTCTACAGTACTTGGACCATTTAATATTCAACCAGCAGGTGGTGAAAATATTAATTTGTTGTCAAACGTTTTTGTTCAAGGTAACTTGCACGCAACAGGAAATGTTACAGCAGACGGTAATATTGTTTTAGGTATTTCAACACAAACTGATACCTTAAATGTTGGCGCAGAAGTTGTTAGTGATTTCTTACCATCAACAGTTAACACACTAACCACTGCTTCAAGTGTTATTTCTAAATACAGTATTGGTAGCACAACAACCTATTGGTTGAATGGTTATTTTGATACTGTTAGAACAAATAAAATTGATTCTGGTACCGGAACAAATATTACTATGTTCCCAAACAGTTCAACTTCGACTTGGATCAACGGAAAGCCTAATCAAAGTTTTACAATTAACGGCGACATAAGAGTTTATGGCGGGAATCCAATTGGAACAGCACCAGTTGTTAGTAACGTTTTATATGTAACAGAAGATGGTAGTGATGAAAATGATGGCCGCGCTGAAGATGCTAGTCGTGCTTGCCGTACAATTAGTGGAGCCGTTAACAGCCCCTACTATAAACAGGGTACTGTAATTAAAGTTCGAAGCGGTAACTATTACGAAAATAATCCTATTCAGTTACTGCCATACACCAGTGTAATTGGCGATGATTTACGTACAACTTTCATCTATCCTCTAAACAATACAAAGGACTTGTTCTGGGTTAATTCTGGAGTATATATTGCCCAGATGACTTTCTTAAATTTAAAGAGAGGTCCTGGAGTTACAAGATACGCCCCTGGTGGAGCAAGTTCTTATCAAACAGGTGCTTATTGCGTAGCATTTCCTCCTAACCTAACTAACCCGATTGACGTTTATCACAGTCCATATATTCAAAACTGTACCAATCAATCTGGCCCTTGGTTAGTTGATGGAACAATGTTTGTTCCAAATAATACAGTTCAAATTCCTAATACATGGGGAACTTCGACTTATACTGCTAACACATTAACTATTACATTCTATCAAAATTCTGCTAGCATCCAAACAATTAATATTGGTGATACAATTAACGGTGCTGGGTTCTCAACAGACCCTACCTTGCCTGCTACATTAGTTACCAATGTGGGCAATCCTGATAAAAATTATTCTAACGCACAATTTTTATTACAACAAAATCGTTCATTTATTCAAGCAGAGGTAATGGGATATCTAAGTTCTAATTTCCCAAGTCTTTCTTTTGATGCGGCAACATGTAAACGAGATGTAGGTCTAGTTGTTGATGCGGTAACCTATGATGCTACATTAGGTGGAAATAGTAAATCGGTTCAAGCAGGGTTAGCCTATTATAACGGTAATCAATTAATAATACCGGCAGCAGAAACTACAGCCACAGTTGCAGCATTTAATTACATTAGCACTCTTTCTCAATACATATTGACAAATAGTCCTCCTCCTCATTCTTATCAAGGAACGACATATCAATATATCAACACAAATTATTATGGCGCCGAAATTGCTGTTCCAGCAGTGGCGGCCCGTATTAATGATGTTACAAGTATTTTAACAACATGGCCCGGTATTGAAAATGCCGCCGCATTAATTAACGCCAACGAAGCGTTTATTCAAACTGAAACAGTGGCTTGGGTAAATCATACATATCCTTCTTTAAACTATAATCAAGAACTATGTTACAGAGATGTTGGACTAATTTTAAATGCTATCGAAACAGACATGTTGAGCAAATCAAATGTTAATAGTATTATAGCCGCTCAAAATTATTGGAGTGGAGCAACTAGTCTTGTTCCAGGTGAACAACCTCAAACAGCCGCGGCGGTTGAATTTGTTAAAACATTGACTAGCATTGTTGTACAAAATATATCTACAACAACTCATTATCAAAATACAGTTACTCAAGTTATTAATACAGGACTAACAGGTGGAGTTGCCGCATTAACTTCAATTCAAACTAACTTTGATATGATTTCTAAAGTTATTAGTTCGGGTACTAACTATATTCCACCAAGCACAAACTCTACATTAACATCATTTGTGTTAACATTGAGCACCGTAACGATTGCTAGTACAACAAGTGATACAATCTACATTGGCGAAACTAGTGTATATCCTGTACAAATTGATGATATGCCTCAAGAATGGGGATCAGCAGGATACGCTAACAGAAGTTTAGATCCTCATGGATCGGGTGGCGGAGCACTAGTAGACGGTAATGCTCCTTCATTAAAATCTCCAATTCAATCATTTGTATTTGATGCGTTTACTCAACTAACACAAGGTGGTAACGGTATCCATATTATGAATAACGGATATGCTCAGTTAGTGTCTGTGTTTACAATTTTTGCCGACATTGCTGTTCATTGTGAAAGCGGCGGTATTGCTTCTATTACAAACAGTAATAGTAACTTTGGTGACCAATGTTTGTTAGCAGAAGGTTTTGGTGCTAGAGAATTTATTGGAACAGTTTATAATCCACCAAACACATACTACGATTTATTCAACACCGCATGGGATACTAACACCGATTACCCAGAAGGATTCTTCCCATACAGACAACAAGTATGTATATTTGTTCCTGATGTTACAAAGCGTCCTCATATTGCGTTAGTAATGGAAGTTGAACCACCTGATTATTATATTGACTATAATGGAGATACTGTTCCTTATGTAAATTCAGAAGGATTCTCAGGATTCTTATCTGCTATATCTAATACTTCGACAATTACAGCAGGATCGTATACTATAACAGGAATTGATACAACCGACATAGCAGTTGGACAAACGTTGAACATTAGAGACCAATATGGTTATTCTTCTATAAACGGAAGTGGAACAAATTATGTTTCAACTGGAACTACTGTTACTGGAGTAAGTTACCAAACAATTACATTAAGCAATCCTATACAGGTTAATGCCGGTGATCCAACAAATTCAAATTATTTCAATTTATATCTATCTGGCAATGCTTATTATACTGTATTAAGTAGTACGGTAGCCGCAGATCCGTTTACTCCTGGTCAAATTAAAATTGCCGGAGAACAAACAGAAACAGTATCAGCAATTAATCATCTAATGACTTTAACTAATGCTGTAATTGCTAACACTACTGTTACAACATATCAAACTGCTACCGCACAAGTTATTAATTTAACTCTAAGTGACGGAGCAGGAGCACAATCATTTATTGATAATGAATTTAATATTGTATCAACTATTATTAGTCAAGGTCCTTCAGCAAGTCCTGTACTAGCATCAACTGGAACTGTATCTAGCGGAGCAGTATCAGCCGCGGCATTACTTCAAGCAAATAGACATTTCTTAGCGGCAGAAGTAACAGCATACGTTAACGCAACATATCCTGGGTTCCAATATAATCAATTAAAATGCTATCGAGATGTACAATTAATGATTGATGCTGTATGTGAAGATTTAGTATCTGGCGGAAATACAAGCATTGTACTTGCTGGAAATACTTATTATGAAAAATCAGGCACATATCATATTGTTACCTTAGAAGAAAATATTGTAGACCCTACGTTGTTTATTGATGGATGTAAAGTTAATTTCTATCAACGTAGTTACATGAGCGCAAGCGGATACTTATTTGAATACGTTGGCGCTGGAACAAACTACGGAGCATTGCCTCAAGTAGGAAAAGCGGATCCTGTGCAGACCAAAGAAACAATTGAGTTAAATAATGGTAAGGTGTTCTTTACGTCAACAGATCAAAACGGAGATTTTCGAATTGGTCCAGAATTAGTGATAAGTCAAGCAACAGGGGTAATATCGGGAAGAACATTCCAAAAGAGTTTATTTGCTGAGATGACACCATTCATCTTAGCAGTTGAGCCAGATTCTGGCGGATAATAGGAGATTTTAAAATGGCACTAGTCCCATTAAACACGTTTAGGACAATAACTGCGGTATTGTCAACCTCAACCTCCCAGAGGGTATATACAGCACCTATCGGTGTTACAAGTATTATCCTAATGGCACAGGTAGCAAATATTGATGAAAACAATCAACACTTTTGTACTTTTCAACACTATAGAAATTTTAGGGTGTTACCAAACGCACAAGGGAATAACGCACAAGCACCAAATGTCGCAACTGAATTAGTTTATGACTTTGGTATTCCTCCAGCAGATGCTGGGTCGATTATTTCAGGAAAATTAATTGTAGAAAGTCAAGATAGTATTGTTGCCTACAGCAATGATGATACCCAAGGTAATTTAAAATTAGTTCTAAGTGTATTAGAAACAGCAAATAGTTAATAGAGATTTATAAATGCCAAGACTAGTCAGTCAACGTAAAAAAGTTACACCTCCAGGTCAGTTAACCGAAGAACGCTGGAAATTTTTAGGCTTAGATGAAGCACAACCAAACCTTGGTCTTGCTCCGACTAACAACGAAGGTTATACTTTACAGTCTGACGCTACTGGCAAACAGACATATTCTAACACATTAGGTAAACTAAGTTTTTCTAATAGTACAGTTACTAATACTCAACAAGCCGATATTGTTATTGACAATAGAGGCAATGGTAACATTGTTTTAAGTCCTCAAACTAAATTACAAATTAATGGCAATACAAATATTGAAGGCAACATTGTTGTTACTGGAGACAATCCATTAGGTACTGCTCCTGTTATTAACAACGTTTTATATGTAAACGAAAACGGTGATGATGCTAATGACGGTCGAGCAATGGACCCAAGTCGTGCCAAACGTACAATTAGTGGAGCAGTAAAATCGCCTTACTACCAAGAAGGAACAACAATTCGTGTTGCATCTGGCCACTACTGGGAAGACAATCCAATTCCTTTAAAGGCAAGTACTTGCGTTATTGGTGACGACTTAAGAACAACTTTTATCGAACCGTTGAATAAAGAAGTTGATTTATTCTGGGTCAACTCTGGTGTCTATATTGCCCAAATGGCAATGTTAAATTTAAAGAAAGGTAGCGTAACACGTTATGCTCCGGGCGGTGCTGGTACATATACAACTGGTGCTTATTGTACAGCGTTTCCTCCAAGTCTAACTGCTCCTATTCGTGTACAGTATTCTCCGTACATTCAAAACTGTACTAATCAATCTGGTCCTTGGTTATTTGACGGTACTATGTTCCGTCCTAACCAAACAGTTCAGGTTCCATTAGGTGCCGGTGTTGGTAGTTTTACTGAAGGCGTAAACACATTTACTGTAGTAATGAGTACAGGTAGTATTGCTCTTGGAATGGCAGTAAATGATCTTGCTAATCCAGGTTATGCTAACGCTCAACAATTATTAATAGATAATATTCCTTTCTTACAAGCAGAAGCACTTGCTTATATTTCTGCTACATATCCAACATTTGAATACGATCAAACAACCTGCGCTCGAGATGTAGGATTAATTATTAATGCTGTAGCAAAAGATGCCGCGTTTGGTGGAAATTTAAGAAGCAGAGATGCCGGTGCCGCATATTGGAGTGGCACATATAGCATCATTAATAATGAACAAACACAAACCATTGGTGCTATTAATCACTTAGCATCATTGGCAAGTAAAATTATTATTAACGAAATAAACACAAGTACATATCAAACAGCAACCGTACAAGTTACTAATTTATCGTTAACCGGCGGAGAAATTGTTGCCAATAATTTAACAAATTCTTTTGATACAATAACAACTGTTATTGCTGGCGGTTTATCAGCACTTCCTGCTCCAGTTGATATGACCTTGGGTTTGTACACAATCTCTGGATTGAGTGCCGACGATATTACACAATCATCGACTGTTACAAATATTTGTAGCACATTAACAAATCTTGCTAACGCACAAACCTTATTACAAGATAATAGATCATTTATTCAAAGTGAAGTTGTTGCCTGGGTGAACCATAATTATCCAAGTTTAGTATATGACGAATCTTTATGTTTTAGAGACGTTGGTTTAATTGTTGACGCAGTTAGTATTGACGGTATCATTGGCGGAAATATTCAAAGCGTAATTGCCGGAACTTCTTATTGGGAAGGTAATGTAAGTAACATTCCTGGAGAAATTGTACAAACAGTTGGTGCTATTAATTACATTAATACACTAAGCCAATTAATTATTACTAACACTCCGGTAACACGTCTATCTACAGCGACTCAAGTTATTCATTCATCATTGACCGGTGGCGGCGATGCTAGCGAAGGAATTGCTAAATCAATTGGAATTATTACAAACATCATTACTAATGGTGTGTTAGCCGCCCCTGCTCAAGAATATCCAAGTCTAGATCAATATGTTGTTACATTAAATTCATCTCCAGTTGCTAACGGAACAAGTTCAACAATCTATTTTGGTTATACTACAGTTTATCCTGTACAAGACAAGGATATTCCAGAAGAATGGGTATTGGCAAGAGCATTAAATCCTCAAGGATCTGGAGGCGGGGCACTAGTTGACGGAAATGCTCCAGCACCAAATTCACCGATTCAGTCATTTGTTTTTGATGCGTTTACACAATTAAATCAAGGTGGTATTGGCGTACACATTCTTAACAACGGATACGCACAGTTAGTTTCTGTGTTTACGATTTTCTGTGATATCGGTGTTCTAACTGAGAACGGTGGTATTGCGTCTATTACAAACTCTAACGCCAACTTTGGTAACTATGCTCTAGTTTCTAAAGGTTATGGACGATTAGATTTTTCTGGTATTGTATGGAATCCTGCTTATCCAACTAACGTGGCTAACGGACAATATTATCCTTTAGGCTATTGGCCAGATAGTGTCGGAAGTGTAGAAGTTTATATTCCTGATTTGGTAAATCGTCCGCACATTGGTTTAATTATGGAAGTAGTTCCGCCTGCTACTTATATAGATTATACAGGCAATCGTGTTCCTTATGTAAACAGCCAAGGTTATCCCGGTTTCTTAGGAGCAACTCCAAATACTTCAACAATTACAGCCGGATCTTATTCTATTCCAAGTATTAACACAGATGGAATTGTAGTAGGGCATACATTATATGTTACTGATGAAAACGGCAATGATGGTATTGATGGAGTTCCTTATGTTAATATAGGAACAACAGTAGTTGACATTAACTTTAATAGTGTAACACTTGATCAACCGATCAATTTAACCGAAGGTGATCCAACTAACGATTTATATTTTAATTTATTCTTCTGTGGTAATGCTTACTACTCAGTTTTATCAAGTAGTGTTGATACAACTGTTCCGGTTACTTCTACAGAAAGTATGGTTCCTGATCAGCAAGTAGAAACTGCTGAAGCAATTAGATACGCAGGTGAAGTTGTAAGTTATGTTGTACAAAATTTACCTTTACCTAATACTTATCAAACCGGTACTGTACAAAGTATTAATTTAAGTTATACTGATGGAGCACATGCCGAACCTGGTCTAACAAACAGTTTCAATATCATTGCCAACATTGTTGAAAATGGTCAATTGGCGGCTCCTCCTGTTGTACAAAATAGTTCTTTGAAAACACAAGATCAAGGAATATTAAATGCGGCAAAACTAATTTACGAAAACGAAAAATTTATTCAAGAAGAAGTTGTTGCCTACGTTGATAAAGAAATTTTTGGATTTACTTACGATCACGATAAGTGCTATCGCGATACAGGATTAATTGTTGATGCTGTTGCTTTTGATACATTATATGGTGGCTACAGTCAAAGTGGATTTGCTGGATTACAATATTGGAATCAGCAAGGTTATACAGGAAATATCCCTAAAGAAATAACAACAACTACTGAAGCAATTAATTATGTTTCACTATTAGCACAACAAATTTTAGCAAATAATACAAGTGGTACTCGTTATCAAAATACTGTAAGTCAGATAACAACTTCTTCAAGTATTAGTACAACAACAATTGCCGCTGTTGCCAATGATTTTTTTGTTATTACAACTATTCTTACTAGTGGTACTGCTGGTGTGACAGATCTAATTATTCCAAATGGTATAGCAAGCACAAGCACAGATATTATTAATGCTTATAATTTGTTACAGGCAAATAAAACATACCTACAAACAGAAGCAGTGGCTTGGGTAAATCAAAACATTAACGGTGCTTATGACGAAGCACTTTGCTATCGTGATACTGGATTGATTGTTGATGCGTTAGTACAAGATTTAATATTTGGCGGAACAAGTCAATCAACCTTTGCTGGAATTCAATATTGGTCTCAAGGTGGTTATACAGGAAATATTCCTGAAGAAATTTCTACAACTACTGCGGCTATTTCTTATGCTCAAACACTAGCGCAACAAGTTGTTACACATACAACTGGAACAAGATATCAAAGTACTGTAACTCAGGTTACAAATTTACCTGCGGCTACATCAGCAGAAGCAACAACTATCGCTAACAATTTTAATGTTATCCTTAACATTCTATCTTCTGGCACAGTTGGAGTAACAGATTTAATTATTCCAAATGGTATTGTAGCAAGTACATCAAGTCACGTGACAAATGCTTACGCACTATTAGAAGCAAATAAGGCATTTATTCAAACTGAAGTTCTAGCGTACATTACAAGTCAACATCCTGGTTTTTCTTATAGTCAATCACTATGTTACAGAGACGTTGGATATATTATTGATAGCGTATCTATAGATTTATTGTATGGCGGCAATCGTCAAGCAGTTCAATCTGGTACTTACTATTATGGATATGATACAACTACTGTATTGTCAAACGAAATTCCTCAAGTAACAGCCTCTTACAATTACATCAGTAAGTTAGTTCCTTATATTGTACAAGGTATTTCAACAACTACCTATCAAAATACTGTTACACAAATTACAAATTTAACCACAGGTACTGCGGCAGAAGTTATAACAATTCAACGTAATCTATCGACTATTACAAATATTATTACTAATGGTCCAAGTGTTGCGGCTGACGCAAGTCCGTTACCTATTACAGCAACATCGACCGCAAGTGTATTACACGCGGCAACAATATTAAATGCTAACCGTGCGTTTATTCAAGCAGAAGTTATTGCTTACGCCAATAGTCAGTTCTTACCATTTACATACAATAGTACTTTATGTAATCGCGACACAGGTTTAATTGTTGATGCTATTGTTTTAGATATATTGTATCCAACAGCACACAACAGTCAGTCAACATTTGCTGGATTACAGTACTGGAATCAATCTACAAATACAAACGCAATTATTCCGGGTGAATTGACCACTACAACTAATGCTATAATCTACGTTAAAGAATTAGCAGAAAAAGTTATTTTAAATGATGTTAGCGGAACACGCTATCAAACAACTGTTACTCAGGTAACAAATTTATTACCAGCAACACAGTCTGAAGTTAATTTCTTAGAAACAGATTTTAATGTAGTATTAGGAATATTGGCTAATGGTACTGCCGGTGTAACTGATACGATTGTTCCAAACAATCCTACACCTAGCACAGTTAATAGCATTAATAATGCTTATGCTTTATTACAAGCAAATAGAAATTATATTTTAACTGAAGCAATTGCCTATGTCAATTCTAACGCAACATCTGGCTACAGTTATAATCAAGCAACTTGCTTTAGAGATACTGGCTACATTTTAGATTCCATAAGTTTTGACCTATTACACGGCGGTAATAGACAAGCAGTTCAAAGTGGTGTATCTTATTATGGATATACAAACGTTAGTGCTATTCCAAATGAAAGCACACAAACTGTTGCGGCCTACGCATTTATTAATAGTTTAACTCAAACATTAGTTGAAGGCGGAAGTTACACACCATTACAAACAACTGTTGCTCCAGTAACAAATTTAACAACAAGTACTGCGGCGCAAGCATCAGCGATTGCTAAAATCATTAGCACAGTTACAAACATTATTACAAATGGAACTGGAACTGCTTTATTAACTCCGATCAGTTTAACCAGAACAACGGATCAAACAGCAGAAGCCGCGGCAAATATATTACAAGCCAACCGTGCGTTTATTCAAGCAGAAACTATTGCTTGGGTTGACCAAGCGTTTAATTATACATACGACCAAGCAACTTGCTATCGAGATGTGGGATATATTATTGACAGTATTAGTTTTGACTTGTTACATGGCGGTAATAGACAAGCAGTTCAATCGGCTGTAAGTTATTACAATCCTTCAACAACTGAAAGTGCGATTGAAGGTCAACGTATTGAAACTCAATATGCTTACCAACATATTTCAAATATGTTAGGACAAATTCTAAACGGACAAGTTGTAACACCGACTTATCAAACAACTGCTACACAGAATACAAACACAGTATCTGTAAGTCTTGCTGAAATTGTCACAGTTCAAGATAAGATCAATACAATTACAAATATTATTCTTAATGGCCCAAGTGTTGCTCCATATCCAAGTCCAATTAGTTTGACTCCAAGTACAAGTACTGATGCTATAAATGCGTTCAATGCTATCGAAGCCAACCGTGCGTTTATTCAAGCAGAAGTTAACGCATACATTGACTCAACATTTACTAGTTTCCAATATAATTCTGTTAAATGTGCTCGCGATACCGGATTAATTGTTGATAGTATTGCTGTTGATTTATTATATCCAGGCAGTACACAATCAACATTTGCCGGTCTACAATATTGGAATCAAGACACTGGTTATACAGGAAGTATTTCTAAAGAATTAACTACAACTACTGCGGCAATTAACTACGTATCTCAGTTGGCTCAAGAAGTTATTCAAGGTGTCACAACAGGTACACGTTATCAAAATACTGTAACTCAAATTTCAAATCTTCCTGCTGGTAGTACAAGTTCTGTAGCCAAAGTAGCAAGTGAATTTGGTTTAATTACACAAATCTTTACAAGTGGAACATCTGGTGTTACCGATTTAATTGTACCTAACGGTAGTGTATCAACTGATATTGGCATAGAACATGCTTACGCATTGTTACAGGCAAATAGAAATTATATTCAAACAGAGGCAATTGCTTTTGTTGAAGCAACCAAAACTGGACCATTTGAATATAACGCAGATAATTGTACACGTGATACAGGATTGATTATCGATAGTTTAGCGTTTGACTTATTGTATGGCGGAACAAGCCAATCAACATTTGCTGGTTTACAATATTGGAGTCAAACAACAAGTACAAGTGCTGTTATTCCTAATGAATTTAATACAACCACTGCGGCTATTTCTTATGTACAAGGATTAACAGCGGCATTTGCTAATACAGCAGGCGGAACTATACCAGAAGGAATTGTTAACAAAAACTTTAACACTATTCTAAATATTTTAAACAGCGGAACTGTTGGTGTCACTAACTTAATCGTTCCTAATGGTTCTCCAAGTACCGCAACATATATTGTTAATGCTTATAATGCTATCATTTCAAACATTAGCACAATTCAAAATATGACACTAGCCTATATTGCTAGTACCTATCCTACATTCTCATACAATACAGCGACCTGCGCTCGAGATGTTGGATACATTTTGAATTCTGTAGCATTTGATTTGTTACATGGAGGCAATCGTCAAAGTATCATGAGTGCTGTATACTATTATGGATACAATACAGCAACAATACTAGTAAACGAAATGCCACAATCAATTGCGGCTTACGATTTTATTAAGACCTTGGTCAGTGATATTGTAACAGGTACACTAATCACAACAAATAGACAAACTGAAGTTAAACAAATTACAAGTTTAGGATTCTCATTCACACCTGCCCAACAGGCAAAATGTAGTAGAGATACTGGATTAATTGTTGATGCGTTATCATACGATATGTTATATCCAACAGCAAATAATAGTCAATCAACATTTGCTGGATTACAATACTGGAATCAAAATGGATATACCGGATTCATTGCTAGTGAAATTACTACTACAACCAACGCAATTAACTATTTGAAGACATTGGCTCAACGTGTAATGACTGATGATACAACAGGTATTCGTTATCAAAGTACAGTTACACAAGTTCCAAATTCAACTATTGCTTCTTCAACTGACACAGCATTTGTAGCAAACGAATTTAATTTAATTCTAAGTATCTTGAATACAGGAACCAGTGGCATAACAGATTTAATTGTACCAAATGGTACAGCAAGTACTACTACATCTACAGTAGCAGGATACAATTTATTACAGGCAAATAGATCATACCTACAAGCAGAAGTTGTTGCCTATGTTGAAGCAACCAAAACAGCCAACTTCAATTATGACCGAGCAATATGTGGTCGAGATGTAGGATATATTGTTGATAGCATTAGTTTTGATTTGTTACATGGCGGTAATAGACAAGCAGTTCAAAGTGGTGTCTACTATTATGGATTTAGTTCAACATCAAGTGTGTTAATAAACGAATATACTCAGACAACAGGAGCATATGAACACTTGAGAGAAGTTGTTGGGTTAATAGTTCAAAATCAAGCAGTAACTCCTAGCGCAAGCAATACTGCTACACAGGTGTTTGAATCTTATGCGGCAACTAGTGTTGAAGAAACAGAAGTACAATCACTAGTAGATAATATATTAAACATTATTAGTGTTGGACCAAGTGCGGCTACTGGAGATATGACTCCAATTAGTCTAGTGGCCTCGACAAGCACTAACGTTCAAAGAGCATTTAATTTATTACAAGCAAATAGATCATTTATTCAATCAGAAATTACTTCATTTGTAAATGACAATTATGCCGGAACTACTGATGTTATAGCAAATGTCGGAACAACGACTGATGTTTCAATTATTAGTAACAATATTGATTTGATTACAAATATTATTGCCAACGGACCAAGTGTTGCGCCAAGCCAAGTGCCTATTGGACAAGTGGCAAGCACTAGCACATCAACATTGAGTGCTTATAGTTTATTGTTAAAGAATAAAGAATTTATCAAAGCAGAAGTTATTGCCTATATTGATCAAGAATTTGCTTCAGGTCCATATTACAATAGAGATACTTGCCGCCGAGATACAAGATTAATTGTCGATGCTCTGGCACAAGATTTATTATTTGACGGTTCTAGTCAAAGTAATTTTGCGGGATTACAATACTGGAGTCAAGATTTAGGTTATACAGGATCTATTGCTAGTGAAATTACTACTACAACCAACGCAGTTAACTACATTAGTTCATTGGCACAAAAAGTTGTGTTAGGCGATACTACTGGTGACAGATTCCAATCTTTAATTGCTCAACAAACAAACTACCCACTTGCTACTCAAGCAGAAGCAGATTTGATTGCGGCAGATTTTACTGTTATTACAAACATTTTAATCAACGGTGTTGCCGGAGTAACTGATGCTATTGTTCCAAATAGTCTAACAGCCAGCACAAATACAAATGTTCAAAATGCTTATGCGTTACTACAGGCTAACGTTGCTTATCTACAAGCAGAGGCAATTGCCTTTATTGAAGATACTAAGACAGCAGGATTTACTTATAACAGTGATACTTGCTATAGAGACGTAGGCTACATGATCAATAGTGTGTCATTTGACTTATTATATGGCGGTAATAGACAAGCAATTCAATCAGGTGTTGCTTATTATGCCTATGATGGAGATATAAGTGTAATTGAAGATGAACAAACTCTTACAACCGCAGCCTATGATAGAATGAACGCTATTATTCCTCAAATTATTACAGGTCAGTTGGTAACAAACACATATCAAAATCATACAAAACAAGTGTTGTCGACAAATATTGGCACAACTGCTCAGGCAACTGCTATTAGTTCAAATGTTGCGTTGATTACAAATATTATTAATAATGGTCCTAGCGTGGCAATAGCAAAAACTCCAATTGGATTAACAGCAAGCACTGATCCTAATGTAATTAATTCTGCTAATTTATTAGAACTAAACAAAGAATTTATTGTTGAAGAAGTTATTGCTTATGTAAATGCTACGTACAGCGGATTCCAATACGATCAAGCAACATGTTTCCGTGATGTAGGTTATATGCTTGACAGCGTATCATTTGATTTACTACATGGCGGTAATAGACAAGCAATTCAAGCAGGAACTTACTACTATAATTTTGACGGTAATAGTAGCGCAATTCCGGGCGAAATGCCACAGACTACTGCGGCTTACAATTTTATCAGTGGCTTAATGGCAAAAGTTATTACAGCAAACACCGTGACCAGCGTTTATCAAACTGGAACTGTTCAAGTAACTAACTTACCTGGCACAACTTCAACAGCAATGGCTAATTCAATCAATACAAATATTGAATTAATTACTAATATCATTAACAATGGTCCGGGTGTTGCTCCAAGTAAAACATCCATTCCATTGGTTGCTAGTTCAGATCCAAACGCAACCAAAGCCTATAACTTATTAGAAGCAAATAGAGCGTTTATTGTAGCAGAAACTATTGCCTATATCAATAAAACTTTTGTTAATTTCTCATATAACAGAAATAAGTGTTATCGAGATGTTGGTAGCATTATTGACGCAGTAGTATTTGATCAATTATTCCCAGGTAATTATAGAAGCGTTAATGTAGGAAACGGATATTATGCTCGTCAAGGTAGGTATCACATTGTCAACCTCGAGGAAGCACCAACAAATCCGTTACTATTCATAGACGGAACAACTGTTAATTTCTATCAAAGAAGTTATCAATCAGCATCTGGATACTTATTTGAATATATTGGTTCAGGACCAAACTATAGCGCATTGCCTCAAATCGGACGTAAGGATCCTATACAAAGTCATGAAACTGTTCAATTGAATAACGGTAAGGTATTCTTTACATCAACTGACCAAAACGGTGACTTCCGAATTGGTACAGGATTGGTAATTAGTCAGGCAACTGGTGTATTGTATGGTAGAACATTCCAGAAATCATTATACGCTGAAATGACACCGTTTATTTTAGTCGTTGGAGGACAATAAGATATGTCATTAGGTCTATTAAGCGGCTCAAGTAAAAACCCGTCATCTCCTTCTGGTTATAGTAATCCTAGTCAGGTTCAATATCAATTAGGTAACAGCCCTACTACAAGCACAGGTTATACACTTGTTGTTGTAAATGGTATTAGTACATTTACAAATAGTTTAGGTAATTTAAGTTTCTTAAATGGTGTTATTACTAGCCAGACACCTGACGGTAATATTACTATTAATCCGACCGGAACTGGTACTGTTACAATTAACGGTCCTGTAAACATTCCAAGTTTGACAACAAACTTAAAAATTCCAGTTCGTGCGGCGACTACTAATTCAGTTGACCCATTAAATGCTCCGTTTGCCGTTGACGGAATCCAACTTGTTGTTGCTGATCGTGTTCTAGTACGAGCAGAAACCGATCCAACAATGAACGGTATCTTTTATGTTATTAGTACCGCAACAAATTCTACTTCTACAAACGGAGTATGGTTACGTGCTACTGATGCCAACACTGGAACTGCTCTAGCAGGTGCCATTGTTAACGCTTCAGACGGTATTACATATGGTGGACGTTACTTCTTTACTACATTTAAGAAAGGTCAGACCTTAGGTGTTGATCCAATCTACTGGTATCAATTCGTTGCTGATTCATTGCCACAAGCAGTAACAAATAAATCTCTGGATAACAGTCCAATTGGTTTGAATATTGCGGCGGCAGGTTCTTTTACAAATTTAGCAGTCTTATCAACAGTTAATTCGACATCTACAAATAGCGGTGCGTTAACTGTAGCAGGTGGTGTTGGCATTGGTCAAGACTTGTATTTAGGTGGTAATTTATATTTTACAAGTGCCCAAGGTAGTTTTACTGCTCAACAAATTAGAGTAACAGGTACTCAGACCGCGGTTAGTACAACAACTGGCGCATTAAGTGTTGCTGGTGGTGTTGGAATTGGTGGAAATATTGTTGTTGGATCATTAACATCCGCAACAAGTTCACTAACTGGTGCGGTAACTATCGCAGGCGGGTTAGGTGTAGGTGGTGATGTCTACGCAAATCATTATTATTCAGACGGCGTTCCGCTAAACAACATTTATTGGAATGGCGGAACAATTACAAGCCAATTTACTGTAAACAATCCTGCTCAAGCATTTAATACCTATACTGGTGCTGTAGTTGTTGAAGGCGGAGTAGGTATTGGTGGCGCCTTGTATGTTGGCCAAAGTATTACATTAGAAAGCCCAGACGCTACTGGACATGTATTTTTCCGTATGGAAAATACAGCAACAAATGGACAAAGTTATACATGGGATGTAGGCGGTTATAACCGTAGCGGTACTGCTGGTGGTAGTATCGACGAAGGTAGTTTAACACTTTATGATGATATACATTCTACATACCGTCTAGTCGTATCTAAAGCAACAGGTAATTTATTAGTAGGAGATCAATACGATAACGGTGTTGATAAACTACAAGTAGCAGGAAGCGTAGCATTAAACGATTCTCAAATCTCCACAAGAGTTACGATAATAAATACTGGCACAACACAAACAGTTATTGATAGTTTTCCGTTATCTAATTATAGAACAACTAAAGAGTTTGTCCAAATTGCTGACGGCGTAGGACCATATGCTGCATTTCACGTTGTAGAACTTATGATTTTAATTGATAATATCGGACAAACATATCTTTCACAATACGGTATCGTTACCACTCAAGGAGAGCGAGGAACATTTGACGTTGATTATAATGTTGGCGGAAATGGTCTTGTTCGCTTGTTATTCACTCCAAATAGTGCTTTGACACAAAAGACAATCAAAGTATTAAGACAGAGTATAACTATTTAAGGATTAGAAGATGGCAATATCACAGAACCAATACTTTATTGTAAAAGGTGGAATAGTAGCGCAGAGCACTGCTGATTCAACATCTTTAACAAGTGGTTCTTTACAAGTCGGCGGCGGAGCCGGTATTGGTGGCAATATTAATGCCGCAGGAACAATCATTGCTCGTCAAAATCCTAGTGTAACGACTTCAATTAATACAACAACAGGATACGGATTTAGTTTAGGTAATATTTCTGTAGTTGACAATTCTAGTTCCGGATCTATTGCCTTAAGTGTAGCAAATTACATAGGTCAAACATTATTCAGCGCAACAAGTGTAACATCAATTACTACTGCGGTAAGTTTGTGGATTCAAGGTCCTCCGATATCAATAGACGGTACAACTGTAGAAGACAGTAAAGCACTTTACATAACAAGTGGTACTGTTTATATCGGTGACACAACTGAGAACGCAAATACATCAAGCCAAAATGCTCTAACTGTAATGGGTGGAGTAGGTATTGCTGGTAGTTTATTTGTACAAGGTGGCGGTAATATGTATGGCCCATTGTACATTGACAATGCCGAAGTTGTTACTCGTGCTACACAATTTACAGGTACACAGTTTTTCTCTGGTACCATAACAATTAACACCAATACTAATTCTACAAGTACCACTAGTGGTGCGTTAATTATTACAGAAGGTGGCGGTGCTGGTATTACTGGCAATGTTTACATTGGCGGATATCTAATAGCAGAAACTACAGCAAGTATCTGGAGTACAAACAATTCTGTTAGCACAACTACTGGCGCATTAACAGTCAAGGGCGGTATTGGTCTTGGCGGAAATCTATACGGTAATACCGCAATATTCGATTCTACACTTTCAAATTATCAAGCAGTAACAGGAAATGCCGTAGAATTATTAAATGGTGGATTAGGTGTTTCTGGAACTGTATATATCGGTAACACCTCAAGTGAAGCGTTGAATGTTTCTGGTGGCGCGGCATTTGGACAAGGAATTTTTGCTCCTGATTTAACGCTAACAGATCCAAGCGGTGCTTTTGGAATATACAATGCTCCTTTAATGGTAACCGGTGGAGGTTACATTGGACAGAATTTAATTGTTGCCTCAACTTTAAGTAACGCATTTACTGTTACTGGCGGAGCAATAGTTGGTCAAAATTTACAGGTAAATGGCTTTTTAAATGTTGCGAACACTAGTTTTATTAGTGGCGCACAAATTATTACAGTAGCAACAATTCCAGAATTTGCTGTTACTAATCTAGTAGCAGGCACAGATACCGCAGTTAGTTCAACTAGTGGTCCTGTTGTAATTTGGAGTACAGCAACATTACAAAGTTTAACTAATAGAGGAGCAACAACCACCAACGCTATTAGTATACTAAACACACTAACTGTAAGTCAAGACATTTATGTTGGACAAGATTTAAATGTTACAGGAAGTTTCTACCTATATGGTGGAGAAATCATTGACGGTACTTTAAGAGTTCTTAATACAACAAGTTCAATTTCTCCTATCACTGGCGCAGTTGTTGTCAACGGTGGACTAGGTGTTGTTGGCGCAATTAACGCAGGTAGCGCAAGTTTTGTACAGGGCGCACAAATTCTTACAACTGCAACTATTGGTAACTATGGCGTAAGTTCTATATCTGCTGGTACAGATACCGCAGTAAGTAGTTCAACCGGACAAGTTGTTATTTGGGATATCTCAACTCTTGAAAGTGTTTCAAGTCGAGGTAACACTACCGATCAAAGAATCATTATTAACAATGCTACCGTTAACACAAGCACAAATTCTGGTGCGTTAGTTGTTGCCGGTGGTGTTGGTATTGGACAAAACGTAACTATCAAAGGTGCCGCATCAATTTTTGGCAATACCGTTATTGGTGGCAATAGTATTGTTGGTGGCGACAGCGTAGTTGACGGTACACAAAATATTTTATCTCCGCAAGATACAACATCGACTCTTACAGGCGCATTAGTTGTTACTGGCGGTGTTGGTATTGGTGGAAATTTACAAGTAGGTGGAACATTAGTTAACGCTGGGGCATTAAATGTTGTAGGAACATTAACTAATTACGGTGCTATTAACGTTTTAAGTACAGCACAAGCATATTCAACAACTACTGGTGCTCTAGTAGTTGACGGTGGCGTTGGTGTTGGCGGTGATTTATATGCTGGAGCAATGTATGCATTAGGTGCGCAAGTACTTACAACTGCTACTATTGGTAATTTTGGTGTTTCATCATTACAAGCAGGTACCGATACTGCTGTAAGCAGTTCTACTGGCATTGTTACAATTTGGAATACTAGCACATTAGATACTGTTGCTCAACGAGGCAATACAACAACTGCTACAATTACAATTGAAAACACATTAACAGTAACAACAGATATAGATGTTGGCGGACATGTGTTTGGCGGACAATTATTTGATAATGGATTCCGTGTAATCACACAAATTTTTGGCGGAGCAGATATTGGTGTAGATCCAACAACTGCTACGGCTAGTGTAACTATTACAGACACTTCTACTTTACAATCTGTTTCTGGTCGCGGTGCTACAACTACAAACGCAATTAATATCATCAATACTCTAACAGTTATTGATGAAATTTCAACCGGAACAATTTATGCTAATAATATTTTAGCAACAGAAATAACATCTACCGATGTTTCAGCACAAACAATTGAAGCAAATACCGCAACATTTACTACATTAAATGTTACTTCAGAATTTGAAACAGGTGTTTTATCCGCAACTAATTTAACAGTTAGTCAAACATCAACATTTAATGATGTGTTTATTGACGGCTTGACTACTGTAGTTAATACAACAAATAGCACAAGTACAACAACCGGTGCTGTAGTCATCGATGGCGGATTAGGTGTTCAAAAGAATATCTATGCCTTTGCGGTATATGATCAAAATGCTCGAGTACTAACAACTGCTACTATTGGTAATTTTGGTGTAACTGCGCTGTATGCCGGAACTGATACCGCTGTAAACACACAAACAGGTGTAGTTTATGTTTGGAACACTTCAACATTACAAACTGTAACAAGCAGAGGTAATTCAACAACTAACGCAATTACAATTCTAAACACGTTAACTGTATCTAAAGATATAATTTCTGGACAGAATTTAACAGTTGGTAATATTGCCACAGTTGGTGCTGAATTACTAGTAAATGGTAGTGCTAATTCATATGGTACTGGAACAGGAGCCTTCCAAGTTGTTGGCGGAGCAAGTATCGACCAAGACACATATATAGGAGGAGCATTATATGTTAACGATCCTTCATATGTCGGCGGTGGATTGATTTTAACAACAGCAAATGATGCTCCTTACGTTGTTACTTCTCTAGTAGCAGGTACAGATACTGCCGTAAGCACAGCCACTGGAGTAGTTACTGTATGGAACACTTCAACATTAGAAACAGTTACAGAACGAGGTGCTACAACTAATCAGGCTATTTCAATTACAAATACAGGTTCATCTGCTTTATATGTAGCAGGCGGATCAAATATTGTAGGAGTTGCTCGATTTGGTTCAGATGCTTATATTGCTGGTAATTTATATGTTGACGGTACTCAAACTGTTGTAAACACAAATCAAATTGCCACAGGTGATAAAACTCTAAACTTATCTACTGCCGCAAGCCTTCCAATTTTAGCAACAGGCGCCGGTATTGTTGTTGGTCCAGGCGCTGGTGATATTACTTGGTTATATGACGGAGTTAATAATTGGGTAAGTAGTGGCGGTATTAACGTAACTAATACTCTAACTGTTACTTCTGTGGCTTCAGCAACATCAACTAGTACTGGTGCTCTTCAAGTAGCCGGCGGAGTTGGTATTGGTGGTAATTTATATGTTGGCGGTACAGGTTATATTAATAATTTTGCGATTGTTACAACAGGTACAATTGGTTCATATGGTGTAACTAATTTATATGCTGGTACAGATACTGCCGTAAGTAGTTCTACAGGTGTTGTTACTGTATGGAATACAAGTACATTACAAACTGTAACAAGCAGAGGAAATACTACTAACCAAATAATTACACTTACAAATAACACCGACTCAGTTAGCAATACTTCTGGAGCATTGATTGTATTTGGTGGAGCAGGCTTTGGCGGAAATGTAAATGTTGGCGAAGGATTAAATGTACAAGGTAACATTCACGGTTACGATAATTTGTATATTTCTTATGATATTTTTGCCAACAGATTATTTGATAACAACAATCGAGTTGTAACAGCAGTTGTTCCAGTTGCTGGAAATTCAATTGGATTAGAAAATGTTTCAAGTTATGGAACATATACAACATTCCAAATTGATAACTTAGGTGTAACTGCTACCCTTGCTGGTCCATTTATCGGTGTAAGTACATCTACAGGTACTGTAACAATTACTAACTTAGGCGTACAACAAAACTTTGGTTCACAATTTATTGGAGTAAGTCAAAATACTGGTTCAGTAACAATTACTAACCTCGGTGTTACTAACATCAATAGCAGTACATTTATCGGAATTTCAACATCTACAGGTAGTGTAACAATTACTAACTTAGGTGTAACTACATTAACCGCCGGAACAGACACACAAGTTTCTACATCAACTGGCAATATTGTAGTTTGGGACACAAGTACATTAGAATCTGTTACAAAACGAGGAGCAACTACCGACCAAGCAGTTTCTATAAACAATCAAACTCCTAGTTCTAACTATACCACTGGCGCTCTAGTAGTACAAGGTGGTGTTGGCATCGGCGGAAGTCTATATGTAAACAATATTTCTTTTGTTGCTAACGCACAAATTATTACAACCTCTACGATTGCTCAGTTTGCGGTTACTAATTTAATTGCTGGAACAGATACTGCTATTACAACCAGTCACGGTATTGTAAGTATTTGGAATACAAGTACACTACAATCTATTACTGATCGTGGAGCCACAACAACTGATATTATAACATTTGCCAACACATCAAATGCGTTTAATACTCAAACAGGTTCTATTGTAGTTGAAGGCGGTGTTGGAATTGGAAAAGATGTTTACATTGGTGGAACATTATTCTACTCTAATGAATTATATCTAGGTTCTCCAACAAATAGTACAAGTACAAATTCAGGAGCGTTGGTTGTAGCCGGCGGTGTTGGCGTTGGTGAAAACTTAAATGTTGGCGGAAACACAATATTCTGGAACACTACTAATAGCACAGGAACTAATACTGGCGCAGTAATTGTTGACGGCGGCATGGGCGTAGCAGGAAATTTATATGCTGGCGCGATGTATAGCGACAATAGTCCTGTTTTAACATTAGGCAACTTTTCCGGTGTGTTTACAATTACAGCAGGTACAGATACCGCAGTTAATACAAGTTCGGGATTTGTTACAGTATGGAATACTAGTACATTAGATTCTGTTGTTCACAGA
>Ga0316230_1000706_pt1 | contig 42896 bp, 27 predicted proteins | sample TBH18025metaG_FD_206004 | JGI IMG/M metagenome (GOLD analysis project Ga0316230, IMG submission 206004) | Freshwater microbial communities from Trout Bog Lake, Wisconsin, USA - TBH18025 | ecosystem: Environmental > Aquatic > Freshwater > Lake > Hypolimnion/Profundal zone | place: USA: Wisconsin... | reverse complement strand
GCTCACCGGGGACAACCTGAGGGAGCGGCCATACGACACGCTCTACCCGAGGCTCACGACGAAATCCAACAGCTACACCGTGCACTTCCGCGTGCAGGTGCTGAAGCAGGTGGCCGGCGGGCGGACCAAGGCTGCGGACTGGGCGAAGTGGGACGAAACCAAAGACGTCGTCGCGAGCGAGTATCGAGGATCATCGCTGATCGAGCGCTACATCGACCCCAGCGACCCCGATATGCCCGATTTTGCCACCCAAACAGGTGGGAACTCCACGAGATTCCCAAATCCGAAAGATCGCTTTAACCTCGACAACTATTACAAGTTCCGCGTGGTCTCGACCAAGAAGTTCACGGCCCAATGAGAACGCGCCAGAAAATTGCGGGTCCACACGAGCGCGGGCATCTTGAAGAAAGTCATTTGCAACTTTCGGAGACGCGCCCGACGCGCATCCTCCGCGGGTTTTCGCTCCTCGAGCTTCTCGTCGTCATCGCGATCATCGCCATGCTGGCCGGCCTGCTCGCGCCGGCGGTCAGCACGATGATGCGCGGATCCCAACTGATCCGGGGCGGCGACAAGGCGGTCGCCGTGCTGAGCCTCGCGCGGCAGACAGCGCTCGCAAAGAACAAGACGGTCGAGGTGCGGTTCTACCAATACGGGGATCCGGAAGTGCCCGGCGAGTCGGCCAACAATCCGGCGGGGGGCAAGTTCCGGGCGATCCAGGCGTTTAAGATCGACGACAACGAGGGCGCGACACCTGTCGGGAAAATCGAGACCCTGCCGACCTCGATCATCATGGATTCGGGAGCCACGCTTTCCACCCTGCCAGCCAAGTTAATTGATAAGCTATGGACGAACAGCCTCGACCAGAAGGTGAATATCCCGCGGGTCGCCACAAGTTACAATTGCCGCGCCTTCCGCTTCTTGGCCGATGGCTCGGCCTCCTCCGGCACGACCAACCTCACCAAGACAGACCACTGGTTTGTCACTTTCCACAACATCCTGGATGGCGACGGCCTCAGCGGCCTGCCCAAGAATTACATCACCCTCCAGATCGACCCCTCGAACGGCTCGATAAAAACCTGGCAGCCGTGAGTTTTGGAGCCGGTTAAGGAACATCCGCGTGCCTGTACACGGCAATTCCGGGGAGCGCACGCGCCCCCGCGTGCTGAGGTCGGCGACTCGCCGACCGGATAGATTTTCTGATTCAAAACATGTGAGTGGCGAGTCGCCATTCACGGCACGCGAGGCGAGCGCGCTCCCCGGAACACTCCGCTCCGAGGTTTTCTGAGCGATACATCCCGAAGCGGGTTTGCAGGTCGTGATTTTTGAATGGAAATTTTCGCGGGATGCCCGGGTTTGGCCACCGCGCCGGCAGCGAGAGCCAACGGGCCCTTGCCCAGGTCGAGGAGGACCTGTTTGATCGCCAGTTGGCCTTCGAGCACCGAAACGACGAGGGATGTTTTGTCCAGGGAAATGGTGCCGTAGCCGGTCGCCGCGGAGAAAAATGTCACGAACGGCCGTTTCTTGAGCTTCGGCCCGAAGCGCAGGGTCTGATCGACTGCGGAATAGCGGAATCCGGAGAGGGTGCCGAGCAAGGCGAAGCTCGACATGGCCCGTGCATAATAGCTGCCACATTCGTATTCGTTCCATGGGTTTCGGACCGAGCCATCATAGCGGCTTCGCGCCGCCTTGACGATTTCAAGCCCCTCGCGCACCAGGCCTTCGGCGATGAGATGGGAGGCGACCTGGTATTCGATTCCGGTCCAGACCTCGTCGCTATAAACAAACGGCAGGGTCGGCTTGCCCCCGCGCGGCCAGGAACAAACCAGCAGACCCGGTTCATCCCCGATCGCATATCCTGGCCTCTGGCAATTCGCATGGTCCGCCATGCTGTGGCGGAAGTTGTAGCGATGGATCGAAAATAGATTTTTGCGAACCAGTTCCTGATCCACCGGCGTTTCAATCCCGTAAATCGAGGCCATCCAGGCACCGATGACCCCGTCTGAAAGACAGCCAGTGCCGTATTGATACTTTGGCCCCTCTTTTTTCAGGAGCCGGATGAGAGCAGGGCTTTGGTTGTTCGGGTTGTTCTCGATCAGGTCGAGAAACGACTTGTTCCGCAGCCCGCGATACTCGACCTTCTGCTCGAAATACTCCCCGTTAAAAAGCTGCTTTTCAATAAAGCCGGCTCCGCGCTTTGCCAGTTGGAGATAGTCTTGGTAGTCTTTCTTTTCGCCCAGCGCTTCGGCCATCGCGCTCATAGCGGAAAGCGCGCCGATATAAACCGTGGTGCACATGCCATCCGGCCCCCAAAACTCGATGTCGTAAGTGTTATGATGCGGCTCGGAGAGGGTTCCTTTGCGGTCGGGATCCCATGCGCCGATGCAGTAATCCAAACTGCGTTTAGCCAGCGGGTAGAGCTTTTTGAGCCATCCCGTGTCCCCCGAGATCTGCCAGTCACGATAGAGTTTCATCAGCCCGCCAAGCTGGCCGTCCGCGGCCGCATGACCACCGTGCCCGATAGGGCCGTCTGGAAGGGCCGAGCGGAAACTGATGTGGCCCGCATCGTTCATCGAGCGTTCCAGCTCCTGCTCACGCAATGTGCGTTCGATTCCGGGGAAAAGGTGCGGGAACGCCTGGGCGTAGTTCCATACGTGAGTGCAGCTTCCTTGACAGCAGCCTTCCGTTGTAAAACAACCTTCCCACCCCCAGAGGTTCCCGTTGGCCTGGCGCAAAACGGTCGGTGACTTGAGGATGGCGAGGTTGGCTGAGATCGCGTCCAGCGCCTCAGCGGGGAGAGAGGATCCGAGCAAAGCCGTCTGGAATGCCACGGTTCTTTCGCGAAGCGTTCCATAATGGCTGTGGACATAGCCGGCCACGTCCCGGGCATCTTTCCACAGCGAAGAGTAGAACGTCTTCCATTTCGGGGAGGCGCAGCAGTCGCCGCCCTGGCATTCGGGCGTCACCTCTCCAAAGAATTGGTTGCTGTTTGGGAAATGCCAGGCAATGACGACCGGGATCGTCACTTGTTCTCCGGCGGCAAGCGCGGCCTTCACCAGCACGGAGCCTCCGTTGCGGCCCGATTTCCCGGAGTCTTCCTTCCCGCCGTTGGCGGTGAAGCGCCCCGTCTCAACCTCCCGCCACAACGCGGAAACCGCGTCGAACCACCCGCCTCGAATCCATGTGCCCTTGATCTTCGGACGCTGCCCGATCACCGTCACGCTCGCGCTGCCATAGGATTCCTCGCCGGATGGTTCGGTGTTGGTGAAGAAAACTCCCCGGCCCGGGATGACCTCGTTGCGAGTCCCCTCCGAACGGGTCGTCGCTCCCTCTGCCAAATGGGCGAGATGGTAGGAAAACTCGCACGCGACGGGATTCCGTGAGGTGTTCTTCAATGTGTATTCCAAAATGGCGCACGGAAGGCTGGAGGCGACCTCGTCCAACGGAACCAACGGGCTCCATCCTGTCATCCTAACTTGCACGGGGATTCCCGGGCTGGACAGCTCAACCTGCCCGAACGGATATCCGCTTTTGAAACGGCACCGGCTCAATCGGGGAAGGCCCTCGTAGCCGCCATGCCGGTATCCCTGCGCCTGCAACCCCTGGTCGTAAATCTTTTCGGCCGGCAAGGGGCCTTCGACTAAGCGTGTGACCGGCCGGGTTCCTTTGACGTGCAACAGCGCGAACCCGGCGTTCCCCCGGTGCTCGTGCCCGTCGGGAAGCGCGCTCGTCGCCGGACGGTTGCGGATGGAAAAATCCTGCAGCCCGCCGTAGCCGTTCAGGCAGATGCAGCCCGCACCGATCCCTCCGAGAGGCATGGCGGTTTGGGAGATTTTACGATGGGTAAATGGAAAAACGGGCGATTTCATTAGTGTGGTGTTTGGTATAAGAGGTTGCTGGTAGAGGATTGGCGAATTGAGGTGGCTGAGTTATTGTGGCGTGAACTTTAGCAGACGCTCGCGGAGATGAGGAGGCCTAGAGCGCGGGTTTCTCAAATAAATCGGGGAGGTTGACCCATGTTGCGGGTTCTGCGGAGAGCCGGGAGATTTTTCGCTCAAATGCCTGCCAATCCGCTTCGGTGAGGATCTCGTAGGAGTGCCCCCAGAAGTAGAAAATATCGTCGGCGGCCTTGGCGTGCTCGAATTTCTCCCAAAAGAGCGGGTCTTTGTAGTGGCAATGGGGATGAAACTCCATCGGGTTTGTCGGCGGAAACACATGATCGACCATGTGAGTGGTCCGTGCGTAAACATGTCCCGCGTCCCTCACGAGCACCCCGGCCTCCAGGTTGTAGCTGCCGCCCGGGTAGGCATAGCCGGTCACGGGGCAGCCAAAATGTTGTTCCAAGGCATCCCGGCCCTCGCGGACATCGCGCTCTCCCTCATCCAGTGGGACGCGTGCCAGCGGCGCGTGGCGAAATCCATGATTGGCCACCAAAAAACCGTCGTAAACATCCCGGAGCTCCGGTTTTGCCAACTGAAAGACCTCTTTGGTTCCTTCGTATTTCCAACGGCAGGTGCGGTTTTCCTCGTGGAGCCCGAAGCTCAAATTAAACGAGGCCTTGGCGCCATGGCGGCGCAGGATTTCAATTAAGCGGATATCGTCCACGACACCATCATCCCAGCATTGTGCGATTTTCATTTTTGAAACTGATGGGATTGGAGACTGGAATGGCAGGGGCGCAGCTTAATGCTCCGCGCCGGAGCGAACAAGCGAGTCCGACTTGCTGAGCCGGGGCCAGGCATAGCCGTAGAACGACACGAAGGCAAAGCAGCCGAGCGGGACGATGAAGGCGACGGACATGCCGTGGAGATCCCCGACGTGGCCCATGAGCTTGGGCAGGATCGCTCCGCCCATGATGGCCATGACGATGAACGCGGAGGCTTGCTTGGCCCTCGCGCCCAAGCCGTGGATGCCTAATGCGAAGATGGTCGGAAACATGATCGACATGAAGAAGTAGCTCAGGAACACGCAGCCCACCGAGAGCCATCCGATCTTGAGAACCACGAGCAGGCAGATGATCACGTTGAGCAGCCCGTAGAGGCCGAGCACCTTGTGCGCGGCACATTTTTTGAGGATCGCCGCGCCGCTGAACCGGCCGGCCAAAAAGAAGATAAAGCCGAGGGAAGCGAGTTGCGCGGCGCCTTGATCGCTCAATGCCAGCGCCCCGGTTTTTCTCGCCTCGAACCATGACTTCAGAAAGCCGGAGGTCAAGGCGTCCGGAACAGGCGGGGTTTGGGTGGTCATGTAGTTGATGAAAAAGCTGAAGATCCCCGCCTGGGCCGCCACGTAGAGGAATTGCGCCAACACGGCCATGACGAAGTGCGGGTGGGTCCAGATGGAATGTTTGACCTCCGGCTTGGAGTCGTCGAGGTGGTAGTCGTCCTCCATTTTGACGTCGGGCATAGGGGAAAAGAAAAAGATCACGGTCAGGACGAGCACGAACGCGCCCACGGCCGCGTAGGGGATCCAGAGCGTCTCCGCCCCGTTGCCCGCGCCGCTGGCATCCTTTCCGTAGAAAAATGCGGCGCCGGCAATCGGGCCGAAGATCCAGCCGATGCCGTTGCACGACTGCGCGAGATTGATGCGCGTCGCGGCGTAACGCGGGTCGCCCAGCACCGTCGTGTAGGGGTTGGCGATCGTCTCGAGAAACGTCAGCCCGGCGGCAATCACGCAGACGCCGAGAAGGAACGCCCAAAACGAGGCGATGTGCGTCGCCGGAATGAACCAGAACCCGCCAGCGGCGACCATCAGCAACCCGGCGATAATGCCGCCCTTGTAGCCGAGCTTCGTCGAAAGCCATCCGGCCGGCAGCGCCATCAGAAAATACCCGAGGTAGTGGGCGAACTGGACCCATGCGGACTGGGCCAGCGACAGCTTGAGCTGGGTCTGGAAATGCTTGTCCATCACGTCGATCATCCCGTTGCAAAACCCCCACAAAAGGAAGAGCGAGCTGACGAGAAGAAACGTGACCAACACGTTCCTGCCATCGGGAAGGACGAACATGCTTTGCTTTTTTGTATTCATAATCTGATCGGAATTGCTTTTCGGATGTCGCGCGCGTTTGCCTGTCCGCCCCGGCTCCAGACTACTTTTTATTCTAAATTCCGCAGTTGAAAGAAACCACGAAAATCACAAAAAGCACGAAATCAGAAAATAACAGAAAGCGATTGCCTGCTGGTGCATTCACCCGCCGGGTGAACGGGGTTGTTGGTGTAACCATCTGCATGTTCGTGTCTTTCGTGATTTTCGTGGTTCCAACTGAGTTTTCTAGGTTTATTCGCGTTCATTGGTTTGATTCGCGGGCAAAATCCGCTTTCGGGGAAAAATGAAGTCGGCGGGCTCGGCGAGCCCGCCCTACCATGGCGGGGCGACGCGGACGGGTTCTTGCGGTAGGGCGGGGCCGCCGAACCCGCCGTGATATAAAACGCGCTTTTGATTTCAGCGAGGCTGACTCCGAGATCTGAGCGATTTGTGTATTTGATACGATTACAGTCCCTTGACCCGGTCGGCTGCCGGGGCGAGCGGGGGAAGGGCGCCCCCTGCTGCATCCAGATAGAAATAGGCGGTGGCTGACCAATCATCTTGGCGCCGGAAGTTGCACCAACCGTCCGGGAGGACAGGCGATTGCAGATCGAGCGGCTGCTCCAAATCAAGGAGAAGAATCGGATTGTGCCCGCTCGGATAAACGGTGACAGGAATAGTCGGCACTCCCTCGCGTTGCATGCGAATCACTTCCGCCTTGGCGGCCCCCCCAATGGTCTGAATCGAGACCTTGCACCCTTCATCGAAGTAAACAGGATCGTCGATATGATAGCGATAAAATGCCCAGTGATCTTTTTCCTCATCGGCAATCAGGCAGCCTTGGGTCCGGTGATTGAAAAACTTCTGCCCCCACGCGGTGCCGATATAGTCCTCGGTTCCGGTGCCGCACAGGGTCGGATTCTGATCGCTGCCAAGCCAGACTTTCACCTCGCCTTCGCCCCACCAGGCCTTGGCATACCTGGCGTCCGCCATGACGCCGATATTGCAGCCTAAATACCGCCCGCTGCCTTTGATGTGCGGCAGGATGTCAAAGTCGTTGCCGAGCGCATTGGGCGATTCCCTCCGCCAGCCGGCATGGAAGTAAAGCGTCTCGGGACAATGTTCGACATTCGTCAGAAGATCGATGTCGAAGAAAAGGCCGTTGAGAGCCTCTTCCGATTCGTTGGTGAGTGTGATGCGGGCGGACTTTCTGAACGGCATCTGGATAAAGCAGTTGAAACTTCTTCCCTCGGGATCGGAAAATAGCGCCGTCTCAAATGCGGTCCGCCGGCCCAGACCAACACCAAAGAAGTCTCCGAACGGACACGAAACCGCCGGATTTTCCGCGCCGTCCCAAAACATTTCCAGCCGCAAACTCCGGAGCATTTTGGGGCTGCGGTCCATGATCGTAAACCAGATCCGGTTGATCATGCCGCTCGCCTGAACGTCCAGCAAGGTCTTGGTCTCACCGGCCAGCAAAACATCCGATGCGTGCCCTTTGTGCCCCTTGTTTTCCAAGCCGGCGCAGTCTCGGCCTGCGGTGAGATTTTCGAAGCTGCTCCAGCGAGTCTGAACCCCGCGAGGTTTTTTATATAAGTTCATGGCGTGGGTGGGATTTCCTATTTTGGGATCTGAACAATGTCAACTATTCTCAAAGATGTTCAAAAAGCAGTTTGGGGTCGGCCAGCGTGAAATGCGCAAGCGCCAGATTGTGCCGTCTGAAAAGACGCGACCGTATTTGCGCAGTCTTTGCTCAGAAAAGCGGAGACTTGGCTGCAGAGAAAGTGGTAGAGTGACCGCCTATGAAATCAAACTTCCCACATATTCCTATCTTGGGTGGCTGGCATCAGGCCAAGCAAATATTAAACGAAGAGTTCACTCAGTCTCTGGAAGAAGGCAGAGAGCCGGAGGCGGTGGAGAAAATCCGGGGCCAAGTTGAAGCGTTGGAGGTGTCTGAGCACGTGCGGCTCTCCGAATTGTGGTATGAGCTGCAGGAGATCCCTCAGCGCACAGATTTCCCTTTTGTTGAGCCGAATGATCTGGAGTCGATCCGCAGCGAACGCGCACAACCGGACGCCACTTTTTCACTCCCTTATGGCGAGACGGGATTGCTCGATCGGATGCTCGGGGCGTGGCAAGGGCGATGTGTCGGCTGTGCGCTAGGCAAGCCGATCGAGGGGATGATGGCCCCTCTCAACGGGCTCTCCAGCAAGGAGCGGATCAAAACCTATTTGAACGCGATCTCTCCGGAGGAATATCCGATCCGGGGCTACATCCCCGCCGATTCGCCCGCTTCGCAACAGACTGGCGAGGCTTCGTGCGCCCCCTCCACCCGTGCGAAGATTGCATTTATGGAGAGCGATGACGACATCCGGTACACGATCATCGCTCAGCGAGTGATGATGGAACAAGGCTCGGCATTCGCCTCATACGATGTGGCCCAGGCGTGGATGAACTATTTGGGCTATTGGCATGTCTGCACCGCCGAGACCCAGGCCTACCGCAACATAGTGATCCGATACCGGTTCCCCTGGGCGCGCAATTTGATCATGGCCATCGACTGGGATTGGGTAGCAACCCATCACAACCCGTACCGCGAATGGATCGGCGCGCAAATTCGTGCGGATTCCTGGGGCTATGCGGCACCCGGCAATCCCGAGCTCGCTGCGGGATTTGCGTGGAGGGACGCCCGATTGAGCCATGTAAAAAATGGGATCTACGGAGAAATGTTCTGCGCGGCCATGATCGCAGCAGGCTTCGCCGTTGCGGATCCGCTCAAGGTGGTGGAGGCAGGGCTGTCACAAATCCCGAGCCGTTCCCGGCTCTACAAAGACATGAGGGAAACCGTCGAAATCTGTCGCGAACACGGATTCCGCGCCACGGAGTTCGAGGCCGTCTTGGACAAGATCTACGCCCGATTCGGGCATTACAACCCGGTTCATACCAACAGCAACGCCGCATTGGTTGTCGCGGCCTTGCTGCTCGGCCAGGACGATTTTGAGAAGGCGATCGGCATCGCCGTGATGGGCGGCTGGGACACCGACTGCAACGGCGCAACTGTCGGTTCCATCTGGGGCGCGATGTACGGCGCGGCACGGGTTCCGTCAAAATGGACGGCCCCGCTCCATGACTCATTATTCTCAGGAGTTCTCGACTACCATCCCATCGCCATCACAGAATGTGCCCGGCGCAGCGTCGAGATCGCAAAAAAAACAGGGCTCGCGTTTCCGTTTTGAACCGGCTTGGTTTTGTTCCGACGGTTATTCCTGAAACGCTTTGGCGCGTCGCCTCGTGACTGGCTGGCAGGAGCAGGCGAAAGCTGAGCCGCTACGAAAGCCCCGGAACAGGTAATTTTCCTTGCTGAATACTTCGACGCCGTGCGTAATCAAACGAGATCAGATAGATCCGCTTGAACATGAAGAAGATCATTGTTGTCGGCAGTTCCAACACGGACCTCGTCATCTCGTGTGATCGCTTGCCCGAGCCTGGGGAAACGGTGTCCGGCGGCGAGTTTGCGAGATTTTCAGGTGGTAAGGGCGCAAACCAAGCCGTCGCCGCAGCGCGTGCCGGCGCGCACGTTACGTTCATCGGCGCATATGGAGACGATGATTTTGGTCGCGCTGCGAAAGCCGGTTTGAAGCGGGAAGGAATCGATGTGCGGCATTTCCGAGCACATGCGGAGGCTTCAAGCGGCGTTGCGCTCATTTTGATTGGTGGCCGCGAACGCCAAAATCTCATCGCGGTTGCGCGTTCAGCCAACGACAGGGTCACGCCTGCTGCGGTGAATAAAGCGCGCCCCGCCTTTTGCTCCGCTGCCGCCGTGGTGGCGCAGTTGGAAATACCGATCGAAGCCGTCCAGGCCGCTGCTGAACATGCCAGAAATCAAGGGGTGCCGTTCATCCTTAATCCCGCGCCTGCCACGCGATTGCCGGCCAGCCTGCTGCGGCTGGTTCACACCTTAACGCCGAATGAACATGAGGCGGAATTGATCGCTGGGGTGAAGGGGCTTTCTGCCGCCGTGCGTAAGCTGCGCCAGCTTGGTTGCCTCAATGTCGCGGTAACCCTCGGTGCCCGCGGCGCACTGCTTGCCAGCGAAACATCTGAACACATCATCCCTGGGGCGTGCGTGGAGCCGGTTGATACCGTGGGTGCGGGCGACTGCTTCACTGCATGGCTTGCCGTCGGGCTTGCGGAAGGGATGAGCTTGGATGACGCGGCGAAACGCGCATGCCACGCCGCAGCAATCTCCGTCACTCGTCCCGGCGCGCAAGCCAGTATGCCGTTTCGTTCCGAAGTTCCGGCATAAGCATTTATGCACGGAACTTTCCTATGGTCATGGGATATCGTCCACGACAACATCATCCCAGCATTGAGCAATTTTCATTTAAAAAAGAGAAACGACTTTCGAGCTAGGGCGCCTCAACGTCGTAGTGCCCTGCTGCCAGACGCCGGGAATCGATAGCATTTGGGAGCACTGGTCTGCCCTGCGTTTAAGAGCGTGTTGAGCGTTTCCATGGCCGTGCTCCCAATGGTCTCCTGGCGCTGGTCGATATTCGAGCGCTTTGCGAGATCAAAAGTTGTGAGCTGGCGGGGTTTCTTCTTTCATTCTCGGGTTCCGCCGCCATGATTCTCCGCTTTACCCGATGAAGACATTTCTCCTGCCGGCCGCCGTTTTTCTTTTGCTCGTCACCTCTGCGCCGGCGCAATCTTCTCCCTCTCCGAAAGTCTCTCCGCCTCCCGCGGCCGCCCGGGCGGCCTCCAAGCCCGCCGACGCCCGGCGCACCGGCCGGGAGGTGATCATGGAGCGTTTCCGGGCATCCGGAATCACCGGAAAGATCCAGATTCTGGTTTCGGTTTTCGGCGGCGCCTTTGCGCTCGAACGCTTTGTCCGTCTCCGGCGCAAAAACATCTCCCCGCGCGGGCTTTTCACCAAATGCCAGGACTTGTGGCGCGCCGGGAAATACTCCGAGCTTGAAGCCCTCGAGGATACCGACCCGAGCACGTTCGCGCGGGCCGTTTCCTTCCTGACAAAATACCGGACCCATCCGGTCGCCGACCTCTCGGTGACGGTGAACGACCTGATCGCCCGCGAGATGGATGCCAGCCTGCAGCGCGCCTATCCGCTCGGCGTCGTCGCAACGATCGAGCCGCTCCTGGGGCTTTTCGGAATGATTCTCGGGATGATCGAGAGCTTCGAGACCGTGGCGCTGGCCGGAGCCCTTGGGAATCCCGCGCAGCTTGCTTCCGGGATTTCGCAGGCGCTCACGACCACCGCGCTCGGCATCGGTCTGGCGATCCCGTTTCTCGTGCTCTACCACTATTTCAAGAACAAGACGAACAGCTACGCGCTCCTGCTGGAGGAGCAGGTTTCCGTGCTGATCGTGGAATGGTTCATGCAATCCAAGGGCACTTCCCGGTGAGGACACGCCGCCGCAAGGACGACGAGTCGTTCGAGATCAACCTCGTGCCGATGATCGACTGCATGCTGGTCCTCCTCATCTTTTTCATGGTCGCAACGACCTTGAAGCACATGGAAAAGGAACTGCCTCTGGAACTGCCGGAATCCACGGCCGCCATCCCCAAGGATGCCGAGGACAACCTCCTGGTCCTCGCGGTTGACCGGAGCGGAAAAAAATACATCGGCGGCAGCGCCGTCACGAAAGACGACCTGATCCGGACCCTGGATGATGCCGGGAAAAAGCCCGTCAAACCAAGGATCCGGATCGATGCGGATCGCGACACGCGCTACGAGGATGTGATCGAACTGGTCGAACTCTGCCAGTTCAACAGCCTTCGCGACATCGGCCTCCACACCCGCGCCGACGCGCGGCCCCGGTGAAACAACGGTTCCAGGCGGAACAGGGAGTGGGCCCCTGGTGGTTCGTCTCATTTTTGCTGCATGCCGCGGCGTTTGCCACGCTGGTCTTTTTTCTCTCCAAAGATGCCCTCGCGCCCCGGTCCGCCGAGCGGTCTCCAACTTTGTCTGCCGCAAGCCCGGAAAAAATCAGGCAGGTGGCCGAGGATATCCGCGAACGCGAAACCGAAGCCATGCGCGACAGCGTGAATGAGCTTCTCCGGCGCAAGGAGGAAATGGACGCCATCCAAAAAGACGCCTTCGAGCGCCTGAACGAATTTCAGAAAATGAATCCCGGGGAGGCTGAAAAGAGGTTGGCCGAGGCGCAAGCACGCGCTCTCGCAGCGGAGGAAGAAGCCGCGCGCAAACTCGCGGAAAACAATCCCGCCGCCGCCCGCGAAAAACAGGAACTGGCCGGGCTGGCGCAAAATGATGCGCTGAGGGAACTCGATCAGTTGCAAAAGCCGGAAAACGCGAATGCCCTGGCCGCGCAGAAGGAGGCCGTCAAGTTGCAGCAGGTGGCCAATGCCGCCCGTGATGTCGCTCTCCAAGTCTCGATGGAGGCTGGGAAAAACGCCGCGCGCCTCGCCGAAATTGAGAAACGGATTTCCGAAGCGCTCGAAGCGGAAAAGACCGCACGGGCCGCCAGCGAAGCTGTGGCTGCGCAGGTGGCCACCCTCCGCGACGGGGAAATTCCCGCCGCCGACAAATCCGCCGCCGAAGCGGCTCAGGCGGTTATTTCTGCTCCAGACGAGGCCGCAAAATCCACTGCGGAAAATCGGGAAAACGAAAACGGTCAAAAGGCCGCATTGCTTCGAAAAACTTTGGAGGAGCGGCAAAGCTCGATCTCCCGGGCGACCCAGGATCTTGCCGCCGCGGGAGAACGAGTCAGGCAATTGAACGCCGAATCCCAGGCGGTCCGATCCGCTGCAGGCAAATCCAACTCAACAATCCTCAAGGCAGCCATGGAAAAATCCGCGTCCGCCCAGGCCGCCGCGCTGGATTCCCAGCAGCAGGCGGCAGGCAAGGCGGCGTCGATTCGAACGGCCACGGCGGCCCCCCACCCCGCTCCCGCAAAATCCGAGATCGGTTCCGCCGGCGCCATCCCGGAAATCTACGAAACGGCGCGGCGGGTGGAAGACGCGCTCACCGCGACCTACCTGGACACCCGCGCCGCCGAGCTTGCCGCGCTGCAGCACCTCCCGATCAGGGAGGCCCGGGCGCTCACGCAGACGACGCGCCCGGTGCGCCCCGACCTCGACAAGGATGCCCTCGCCGGACCGGTCAGCGACTCCGCCGGCCTGCAAAAACAGGAGGCTCAAATCCTCGCCGCCCGCAAGGAAATCGGCGGCATGCTCGCCCTGGCAAACGACATCATCAGCCAGTCGCGCCCCGCGTCGGGTGACGGCGGCACAAAAGTCTCTTCTTCCTCGCTCAAGGAGCGCAGCAGCCATGACCAGGAAATGGAATCCGCCGCGCTGGCAAACGAAGGAACCCGCGCGCGTGACCTCACCAGCCTGATGAGTAAAAGCGGAAATTCCCCGGGCGGCAACCCCGGTGCGACCGGGCCACCCGCAAATCCATCCCTGGGTCCCGGAGCTGCCCCGGCGGGGCCTCCCCGCTTGCCCGATGGAGAGTTCAAGGCGGTTCCCGGCCGCCGGCTCACCTCCGGGCCCGCGCAGATCGAGAAGGGCCGGAACGGCGGTTGGATGTTCCTCGACAGCTGGTATCTCATCGGCCCCTGGCCGAACGAAAACCGCCGGAACCTCAATACGAAATTTCCCCCGGAATCGATCATCAACCTCGACGCCACCTACCAGACCGAATCCGGAAAAAAACTGTCCTGGCAGTTTTTTCAATCCGGCAGAGAGGAGATCGTCCCGCCCTGCCTCGGGGAATACCAGATCTGCTACGCCTATACCGAGCTCTGGGCGGAAACGGAATGCGACCGGTGGATCGCCATCGGCAGCGACGACCAGTCGAAAATCTGGGTCAACGGCGACCTCGTCTGGAAAAGCAGCGACATCCTGAAAGGCTGGAACCCCCGCGAGGGGCTTCGAAAAATCCATCTCAGCAAGGGAAACAACCGCATCCTCCTGCGCCTCGAAAACGGCTGGCGCGGGTGCGGCTTTTCCATCATCGTCAAAACTGGAGAGTAGCGGCTTGTTGGAATCCACCCCAATTCCCGCAGTTTGGCCGCCGGCCAAACTCCAGTTGCCCGAGGGTGCATGACGTGAAAGTGACTCCCTCCGGTCGGTTTTCCCAAGGGAGTCGGGTCGCCCCCGGCCCGACCAGCAAGCCGTTCGCGGTCCCCCCGCCTCCAGGGGGACGAGGGCGCCCCCCTCCAGTGGTCACTTTCCCGTCGTGCGCCAGGCACGCCCGAAATAAATCACGTTCGCCGTTGAATATTTCTCGAGGATCCCCCATGCTTTTTTCCCCGCTGGCATTCCAGCAAAAAATGACCCCTCACACGACTTCGCCAACTGGTCCTGTCAAGACACCGGCCATCGAGCGCGCCGGCACGAGTTTTCCGGAATCTGGATGCCCCCCAGCGCCCACAAGGGAACCCCGGTAAATTTGTCAAGCAACCACTCAAACAACCACTAAATTATGAAGCTGCTCTCATTCCTGACTGCCCTATCACTCTCCGCTGCGAGCCCTAGCTTTGCTCAAACAAATCAGACACCGCCCGCACCCATCGCTATCGCAACGCCCGAAAACGTGGCAATCAAAAATAGCGAGTCGATCGCGTTCCTGGGCGATTCCATCACGCAATTTGGGGCGGACTTGCCCGGGGGCTACGTCCGCCTGGTGGTCAGCGGGTTGAAAGCCAACGGGATCACAGTTACCCCATACCCGGCGGGCATCAGCGGCCAGCACTCCACGGAAATGCTCGAGCGGCTGGATCGCAGCGTGCTGAGCAATAAGCCGACCTGGATGACGCTCAGCTGCGGCGTCAACGACGTGTGGCATGGAGATAGAGGTGTCCCTCTCGAACCTTACAAGGCGAACATCACGGCGCTGGTCGATCAAGCCCAGGCGGCGGGCGTCAAGGTTATGATCCTCACCGCCACAATGATCAGCGAGGATCCGGCCAATGCCAATAATGTGAAGCTCGCCGCTTACAACGATTTCCTGCGCCAGTTGGCTCAAGCAAAGAAATGTCCGCTTGCCGACCTCAACGCCGACATGCAAGCCGCGATCAAGCCTGGGATCAAGGGCGACCAGCTCACGAATGACGGTGTCCACATGAATCCCGCCGGCGATCAAATGATGGCCGCCGGGGTTCTCAGAGCATTCGGGCTCAACGAGGCCCAGTTGCAAAAGGCCCGGGATTACTGGATCTCAATGCCCGAAATCGCGTGCAGAGCCCAGTGCAAGGTGGATCTGACGTTGCGCCAATACCAGCAGTTGAGCGAGTTGGCCGCGAAAGAAAACCTCTCGGTTGCAAACTTTTTGATCAAAACCATCCAGTCGCTGGTGCCGCCCCAACCGGCCGTAAAGCAATAAACATTACCTGTTATCACCGATGCAAAAAACACGACTCACCGCACTCTCGCTGGTGCTTGCTGCCTCTGCCCACGCCCAAAACCAGGATGCCAAGCCGACCTGGGAGCTTGGCAAGAACGCCATTGATCCGGCCTCGATTCAGGGGAAAATCGAATGCGTCGATGGGGCCATCAAACTTGACGGCTCGAATTCGTTCGCCATTCCGTCAGCGGCGCTCGGTGCCCAGAACGACTACACGATCGAGTTTGAACTGAAACGGGCCCCCGATGCCAAAGGCGGCATCTCGGTCATCTCGAACACCGACGCCCAGAACAAGGGCGGGATCGAATTTAAATATTTCCCGCCGGAGTACAACGCCATCAAACTTTATATCAACGCCAACGAAACCGTCGAACTGAGGGGATTCCTCGGCGATAATTTCGACAAGGTCACCCTCGTGGTCAAGGATCGGAAGCTGACCTTATTCCGGAACGGCCTCATCCTTGCCATGACCGATGAGGTTAAGCCCAGCGCTCTCCCGATCACCTTCGGCTGCCTTCAAAAAGATGCGACCACGCCCTACGAAGTCCGCCACATCAAACTCTACGATGCCGCGATCTTCCCCACCGGCTTCGACCAAAATGCCGACCGGATGCGGTTCTACAGCGGCGACCAATACACCATGCAACGAGTGGATGTGAAAGACCCCACGCTGCCGCGCATCCTTGTGGTGGGTGACTCGATCTCCATGGGCTATCGCGGGTTCATTACCGACTATTTTAAGGGCCAAGCCTACGTCGACTATTGGGTCGGCGGAAGTTGGTTCTCAACGGCTCTCATCAAGGACGATTTCTTGCGCGCTTGGGACGGGGTTCTCTCCAACGGCCCCTACGATGTCGTGTCCTGGAATGCTATGACTCTGCACATGTGGAACGGCGCGCCGGGCAGATGCTCGGAGGAGACCTATCCGGCCAACATGACTAAGGTGGTCGAACACCTTCAGAAGACGGCTCCGGCCACCAAGTTCATCTGGATAAGATGCACCCCGTGGCGGACCACGCCGGACACTGGCAGGCCAACGTTTCTTAAAGAGAAAAACGACCCGATCATCCGGCTCAACAAGCTGACCGACGAGATCATGGCAAAACACGGCATCCCCGAGGTGGACCTCTACAGCTTGTGCGAGACGAAGTTCGATACGCTCCCCGAGGGAAGCAAGGACTCGGTTCATTGGCCCAAGGAGGTCTGTGCCCTGATGGCTAAAGAGATTATCAAAGAAATCGAAAAGGTCCTTCCGAAAAAGCATGGGGAGAAGCTCGGCAATCAGAAATAAACAACAAAAGACAACCATGAAAGTCTTTCTGTTGGCGGGCCAATCAAACATGCAGGGGTTCGGTGAAATTGCCGGGCACCCAGTTCTGCACGATCCGCGCATCTTCAATCTGGCGACAGGCAAGGCTGAAGTCGCCGTTGAGCCGCTTCATCACTGGGCTGAGCATCCATATATGCCGGACGGAATCGGGCTCGGGCTGGCCATGCCGTTTGCACTTGAACTCTTAAAAGCCTATCCAGACATCCGGATTGGTTTCATCCCTGCCGCACGCGGGGGATCCTCGCTTGACCAGTGGCAGCCCGGAAACGAGAACTTCGAACGGGCGATGTGGCTTTTCGAGCGGGCTGCAAAAAACCATCCGGACGTTGAGGTCGGAGGGGTTTTATGGCACCAGGGCGAAGGCGACTCGGGAACCGCCGAAACCGCCCGGACCTATGGCGGCCGATTCCTGAGGGCCATCAACGGGTTTAGGGAAAGGCTGGGCGCGCCAGACGCGCCCGTCGTCGCCGGGGAGCTCGGACGTTCATTGTTATTAAATCCACATTGCCGTGAATGTGCTACGGTCGTCAGCCAGACAAAGGCGGCGATCGCTTCGCTGAAAAATGCGGCATTTGCGACCAGTGAGGATCTGGTCTGCGAAGGAGTGCATTTCAATACGGAATCCATCCGATCCTTCGGCCTGCGCTACGCGAAGGCCTATATGGATATTATTACTGCTATTTTATGAATTCTATCAAAATCTGGCAGAAAGATCGGTTTGGAATGTTCATTCACTGGGGCATCTACTCGATGGTTGGCATTAACGAGTGGTGTCGGCTCCGGGAGCGCATTTCTGAAGAGGACTACCAGTTCCTCATCGACCATTTCGACCCTGACCTGTTTCAGCCGGCCGAATGGGCGAAAGCGGCTCGAAAGGCCGGGATGAAATACGTGGTGTTTACGACCAAGCACCATGACGGCTTCTGCATGTGGGACTCCAAATTCACCGACTATAAGGTGACGAACTCCCCTGCGGGCCGCGACCTGCTCAAAGAGATCGTCGCCGCATTCCGCGCCGAGGGGATCAAGATCGGACTTTATTATTCCATCAACGACTGGCATCACCCGGACTACCTCATTACAGAGGGTTCCAACCACGCGCTGGATTACCTGCCTGCTGAAGAGATTGCCAGGCTGAACGAGGGCCGCGACATGATGCGATACGCCAAATACATGCGCGATCAGGTCCGGGAGCTCCTCACGGAATTCGGCGAGATTGTAGAGTTCTGGTTTGATGTCAGCGGGAAAATCTGCCCGGTCGCCTGCGAGTCGGCGGAGATGTTGAAGCTGATCCGCTCGCTTCAGCCGGATGTCATCCTGAACAACCGGCTTTCGATTCCGGGCTCCCACGACATCCTCACCCCCGAGGGCTATGTGCGCGATTCCGATTGTGTTGACGAAAAGGGAAACAGCGTGCCGTGGGAAGGCTGCCATTGCCTCACGGCGGCATGGGGTTACAACCGCGATGAGAAATCGTATTTTAAAACGCCTTTCCGCTGCCTGGAAATCCTCATCACCCAGACGAGCATGAACGGAAATACCCTGATGAACATCGGGCCAACCAGCCGCGGGTATATCTGTGATCGGGAGGTCGAAATCCTCGAGTATTACGCCCATTGGATGAAGCACAACTCGCGCTCGATCTACGGATGTGGATCGGCGCCAAAAGAGCTCCCGCAACCGCCAGCAGATTGCCGCTACACCTACAACCGCGAGCTCAACAGGCTCTATGTCCACCTGATGCGCTGGCCCACAGGAACGCTCGTCCTCCATGGCCTTGCAGGCAAAGTCAAATACGCCCAGCTCCTTTGCGACGGCACCCGCATGACGCTCGTCCATGGAGAAAACTGGAGCAATGAGAACCTCAACCCACGAATTCCGGCTGATGCGATCGGGCTGCGACTGATGGCAGCACCGGAGAACATGCCGATCCCGGTCATCGAATGCTTTTTGAACGCTGAGCCGCAAAAGCAACTCGTTTGAGTTCGCCCCTTAATTTGAATAAAAATCCTATCGATCGCTCTCGTCGGCAACAATGAGAAGGCCAGGCGCGGCCGTTATGAGTCAGATGGCAGGCTCCCGCCTTGCGCCTTGCGCGCACCCGGCAGGGGGGAATCCCAGACAAGCAGACAACTCATTTATCACCAAAAAGCTCGCATATTATGAAAAAACCACTTCTCCCAGCTCTCTCTCTGGCGCTCGTCGCCGCTGCCTGCGCGCAAACCCAGGATGCCCGGCCAATCTGGGAACTCGGCAAGAACCCCATTGACCCGGCCTCGGTTCTGGGAAAAGTCGAACTCACCGATGGCATTGTGAAGCTCGACTGCTCGAACTCGTTCGCCATCCCCGCCTCCGTGCTCGGCGCGCAGAACGACTACACGATCGAGTTCGAGCTAAGACGCTCCCCCAACTTCAAGGCCCTGCCGCGCATGGAGGGTGCACTCCTCCTGGTTTGCAACAGGGACGCAGCGGCGCATGCCGGGATAAGCCTCATCTATTTTCCGCCCGCTTGGGACTTGAACGGAGGCATCAGCAACCTGATGGGCACCGAGATCAACTGCTACTGGAACGTGGAGTTCGGGGGGATCGAAGGCACGGCATTCAACAAATATTCGATCGTGGTCAAGGACCGGTCGGCCTCGATCTACCGGAACGGCCTTCTGCTGGCGATGACGGGCGAAATCAAGCCCAGCCAGATGCCGCTGACCATCGGCGGCAAAGGCTGGCGCGGCGAGTTTTCCCCTAACAAAAGCGAGGCCAATCCCGTGCCGGAACCTTATGAGCTGAGTGGCCTGAAGATCTACAATCAGGCGATTGTACCCGCTGGCGACGATCGCAGCACGGAGATCATGCGCAGCGTCTCCGGGGACGGGTATGCCATGCAGCGGGCGGTCATCAAAGACCCCGCGCTTCCTCGCATCCTGGTGGTGGGCGACTCGATCTCCATGGGCTACCGAGGGTTTATCACCGAGCATTTCAAGGGGCGTGCCTATGTGGACTACTGGGTTGGAGGGTTGTGGTTCGACGGGACGGTCAAGGGGGACGATTTCCCAGCCTTGCGGAGCTGGACCGGCGTTCTGTCCAACGGACCTTACGAGGTGGTCACATGGAACTCAATGACGCTCCACATGTGGGCCAACAACGACGTCAAGCGCACGAGCGAGGAACGGTATCCCTCCCAGATGGCCCGCGTGCTCGACCATCTCAAAGGCGCCGCGCCGAACACCAAGTTCATCTGGATTCGCTGCACGCCGGTGACGACTCCCGTCGAGGGGGCCCCTAGCGTCCTGCGCCAGGGCGACGACAAGTGGAAGAACGACCGGATCATCTTCCTCAACCAGGTCACGGACGGGATCATGACGAAATACGGCATCCCCGAGGTCGACCTCTACGCGCTTTGCGAGAAGAACCTCGATAAGGCGTCTAAGGATGGCGTTCACTGGGGCGCGGATGCCTCCCGCCTCATGGCGAATGAAATCATCAAGGAGATCGAAAAGAGCCTTCCTAAGACCCATAAACAAGACGCTGCCAAATAGCGGAACCCAATATATGAAAATACAAAGATCCGCTTTTTTCGCTGCAGTATTTGCGATGTTCGCTGTCACCGCCAAGGCCGATGTCAAGCTGCCCGGCATTTTCGGCAACGGGATGGTCCTCCAGCAGGGGATGCCCCTGAAGGTTTGGGGGGTGGCAAGTCCCGGCGAGTCGGCAAGCGTTTCCTTTGCCGCAGACAAGGACCAGACGCTTGTCCCCTACCAGATTCGCGGGGTGATTTGGTATCAAGGCGAGGCAAACCATGGGGACGGCATGCGGTACGTAGAAAAGACACGCGAGCTGCTAGCGGGCTGGCGCAATGGTTGGGGAAAACCTGAGCTCCCATGCTACATCGTGCAGATTGCGCCCTTTAAATATCCGGGTGAAAGCCCGTTTGTGGAGCCTGAGTTCTGGGAGGCCCAGCTCGCCATCACCAATAGTATCCCCAACACAGGCATCGCCAGCACCATCGACCTTGGCGATCCCATCGATATGCCTCCGAAACGAAAGAAGGAGGTAGGAGCGAGGCTCGCTCTCCAAGCTTTGCAGAAAACTTATGGCCGGTCGGATGTCGTGGCAGACGGGCCATCGTTCAAGTCATTGTTCGTCGAGGGGGCAAAGATGAGGGTATCCTTTGATCACGTCCCAGCTGGCCTGATATCCAGCGACGGCAAGAAGCTGAACAGCTTTGAAATCCTGGATGCCGATAAGGGCGAGTTCGTCGAAGCCGACGCGGAGATTGACGGGAAGACCGTCATCCTCTCCGCGAGTCAAGTCGCGAAGCCTATCGCCGGCCGCTTTGCCTGGAGTAACGTGGCCTCGCCAAATCTTGTGAGCTCCGATGGCCTTCCTGCTTATCCGTTTCGAGCGGCAGAACCGAACGCCTGGCGCATATTCCGGGCCTTGAGCGGGGTGTCTGCCCCTGTACGCTGAGTGAAAGCCCGCTAGAAGTTCAACAACCAAACCTGAAAACATGAAATTTCCCATCAAGTATCTTTGCCTGTCAGCATTATTCGCGGCCCGCTGCTTTGCTGCCGACCACGCCCCGATCAATCCTTTAAACTACGATCAGCCGATCCGGGTCGCGTGCGTGGGCGACAGCATCACGTTTGGCTCTGGGGCGGAAAAAGGAATGGCGTATCCCGACCAACTGCAGATCCTGCTTGGCGACAAATGGGATGTGCGAAACTTCGGGGTTGGCGCGCGGACGCTGCTCCAAAATGGGGATCACCCTTACTGGATCGAGCAGGCATTCAAACAGGCGCAGGATCTCAAGCCGGATGCCGTCATCGTCATGCTCGGAACGAACGATACCAAGCCGGAAAACTGGATCCACAACGATGAGTTTTCCTCGGATTACAAGAAGCTGGTAAAAACCTTCCAAGACCTTAAATACCAGCCGCGGATTTTCGTTTGCCGTCCCTGTCCGGTGCCTGAGCCGGGGAACTGGGGGATCAATGAAACGAACCTGGAGATTGAACTCATGCAGATCGATAGCCTGGCGCGTGAAATGGGCCTCGACGTCATTGATGTGCACGCGGCATTGGAAGGCAAACCGGAACTGTTTCCCGATCATGTGCATCCGAATACGACCGGCGCAGGCCTGATTGCAAAAGCGGCTTATAAGGCCCTGACCGGAAAAGAACCCCCTGCGGAGGAAATTCGGAAGCCAGTTCCAGCTCAAGCCGAGGCGGCGCATCCGATCTGGGAGCTCGGAAAAAACGCTATCGATCCCGCCTCGGTTCAAGGGAAAATCGAATGCGTTGACGGCGTTGTAAAGCTCGACTGCTCGAATTCGTTCGCCATCCCCGCCTCCTTGCTCGGCGCGCAGAACGATTATAGTATCGAGTTCGAGTTCAGGCGAGCCCCCAACTTCAAGACGCTGTCGCACATGGATGGGGCGCTCAGACTTGTCTGCAACCGGGACGAAGCCTCGCACGCCGGGCTCTGCCTCAATTATTTTCCGCCTGAGTGGGATTTAAATGGCGGCGTATCCAACAAAGTCGGCATTGAGGTCAACTGCTATTGGAACGGAGAGTGTGCCGGTCTCGACGGCGAGGCCTTCAATAAATACTCTGTTGTTGTCAAGGACCGGCTAGCCTCCATCTACAGGAACGGGCTTCTGCAGGCGATGACGGGCGAAGTCAAACCGAGCCAGATGCCGCTGACCATCGGCGGCAAAGGTTGGCGTGGCGAGTTGCTCCCAAGCAAAGGAGAAGTTGCTCCCGTTCCGGAGCCTTACGAGCTGCGCAGCCTGAAAATCTACGACAAGGCGTTGTCTCCCACCGGGTTTGATCGCAGCGCCGAGATGATGCGCAACGTCTCCGGCGAGGGGTATAACATGCAGCGGGCGGTCATCAAATACCCCTCGCTTCCACGCATCCTCGTCATTGGCGACTCCATTTCGATGGGCTACCGCGGGTTCATCACCGAGCACTTCAAGTATAAGGCCTATGTGGACTACTGGGTCGGCGGGGGGTGGCTCGATCCGAACTCGGTCAAGGGAGAGAACTCCAAGGTGAAAAACTCTTGGACGGGAGTTCTTTCGAATGGCCCCTACGACGTCATTAGCTGGAACTCGATGACGCTTCACATGTGGACGCCTGCCCAGCCTGGACGATGCTTGGAGAGCAACCATGCCGACAACGTGTCTGAAGTCGTTGAGCATATCAAGAAGACGTCTCCGGCCAGCAAGCTGATCTGGATCCGATGCACTCCCTACACGACAACTGTTGCCGACGGGCCAAGCGTCGTCAACGCGGCGAAGAGCGAGCGCCTGGTCAAGTTCAATAAGATCACCGACGAAGTGATGGCCAAATACGGGATCCCCGAGATCGACCTCTACAGCCTCTGCGAGAAGAATCTCGATAAGGCCTCCAACGACGGCGTCCATTGGAACGAGGAGGCTTCGCGGCTGATGGCCGATGAGATCATCAAGGAAATCGAAAAAAGCCTTCCTCAACACCAGAAACAAAACCCCACGAAATAAAAGAATAAAGCTATGCAAAACCTAAAACAATTCCCGGCAATTTCCTTCCTTGTGCTCGTAGCATCGGCGTCGCCGTTGTTGGCGGAGCAACTTGCCGGCCCGGATTACGCGCCGCCGTTTGAGATCAAACAAGCCCAACGCCAGGCACCCGCGCTGGCCGTCAAAACATTTATCGACAGCGACCAGAAAAACCAGCCGGCGGATGCTGCGTTGCTGGAGGTCGGCAACAAGAGGATCTCCGTCCGCGAAGCGAACAATAACCAGTTCTCTTCCAAACGCGACAACGAGGTCACGATTTTCGTCAACAGCAAGCCGGTCTTCAACATCGTCTTCGCCGGGGGATACCTTGGCCCGGATAAAAAATACGTCAATATGACGCAAGGCTACAAAGCCGAAGAGGTGAAGCTGGTCTGTGATCAGGCTGCCAACTCAATCCGGTGGATCCACAGCTACCCGCTGCCGGGGGACACCCAAGGCAGCTTCAGCTACCAGCTGAAGCCGATCAGCGGCAGCCAGGTCGAGCTGAGCTGGGATCCCGGTTGCACGGACGAACAGGCACAGGCAAACCAGATCAAGAATTGTCTCATCTACTTTAACATGCCGGAGGCCTATCGCAAGGCCGGGGTGGAGATCAACGGCGCGCTCCTGAAACCGCAATCCGACGACGCCCTGAAACAGGCGGATCAAAAAGGGATCGACGCCTGGCAGGGCAAGCTGGAGAAGCTGACCTATAACCCTGGAAAACCTCTGGACGGGTTCACGATCCTCTTTCCCGACCCGCCACAAGCTACCTGCAACGAGAAATTTGCCTATGAGAAATACTCCATGGGGTTCCGCCTGGGAGCCAAGTTGCCGGGAAAACTGATCATCGACTTGGGCGAGTCTGCTGTCGCGAGGCAGGATACGCCGCCTGCGATTGAAGGTAACGACCTCTGGGCGCAGGATGCCTTGCACCTGCCGAAATCGCCGACCCGCAACCTGTTCCCGAATCCGAGCTTCGAGCAGGGGATGCGCTACTGGCGCTGGATGGGTGGCGGGGCCCATTACACCCGTTCCGAGGTGCTCCGCTATGCAACCGACAACACCGCCGGGCTCTTCGGGAAAAGCGCGCTCGTGGTCAACCCGACGCAACAAGCCAGCGCCCCGCTGATAAGCTTTTCCCTGCCTGGCAAGAAGGGCCAAGCCTATACCGTGAGCTTCTATGCCAAGGCCGAAAAAGATGGCGCGGGCACGAATGTCGGTTTGATCAGCACGAAAGCGGGAGGACAGTTTGACCGCGACCATGCGTTCGGCGCAAAAATGGAACGCCTGACGACGGAATGGCAGCGGTTCTCGCAAACGTTTGTCTCGGACGGTGCCCCGGTTGCGCTGGTGCTTAGCGTCAACAACAACGGGGGCAAGGTTTGGCTCGATGGCATCCAGTATGAGGCGGGCGACAAGGCGACGGATTTTGTCTGCGCCCCGCTGGAAGGCCGCCTGTTCACATCGGACCCCGACAACAACGCGGAGTTCGGCAAGAAGCTCGACGCGGCTTTCGAGGTTTACGGCAAGGAGGGGACGGCGGGCGAGGTGGAATTCACCCTCTCCGACTTCTTCAAGAACACGGTCTGGCAAAAGACGTTTCCCGCGAAAGCGGGCGAGCGGCTCCCGCTTCCGTTCGACACCCTGGAGCTCGCGAAGGGGACCTACATCCTACGGGCGAAATACACGGTCGCCGGAACCGAGCCGTATTACGATTTCTACCGGTTCACCCTGATCGACTCCCTCGACAGCACCCAGGCGACCAAGAACCTCTACGGTGCCCTGTTCATGACCCGGATCAACCGCACGGAGGCTCTTTGCGATTTGATGCGCCGGTGCGGGTTTGGCGGCGCGACCAGCTACGGCCCCGGGAGAGCCGATCCGTTCAATGGCGAGATTCGTAAGAAATACAACATCGCCAACTACACCCTCACCATTTCGGACGGTGCATTCCTCACCGAGGAGCAGTCCCGCAAACGGTTTGAGAACCCGGACTACCGGTTTATGATGGAATTGGATACCCGCATCTGGCGCACTCCCGCGATGGCCAAGGAGATTAAATGGAAGGAGACGTATTCGGAGGCGGACGCCAAGCACGTCGAAGAGCTGGCTTTCCGGGCTGCAACGCTCAACCCCGATGAGCGGGTCTGGTCGATGGCGACCGAGGAGGAGGGGCTCTATTTCCCTCTGGTCAAGCGGCGCGACTTCAAGGAATTCTCGAAACTACAGATCGCCTTTTACCACGGCATCAAGCGCGCCAACCCGAAGGCGCTCGTCATGCCGTCCGGCGGAACCTCCGGCTACGGCAAACTTCGCGGCAAGGAACTGATCGAAGGCTACCTCGCAGCGACTCAAGGGCAGGTCAAGTGGGACGCCGTTGCCGTGCATCCCTATGGCTCTTGCGATGGCACTCTGGGCAGCGACGATCTGGACGAGAACATCCAGATGCTCAGGGATTCGATCGCGAAATACGGCTACGGCAAGGAGACCCCGATCTTCCTGAACGAAGGGGGAGCCATGGCCCAGCCTTCGTGCTGGGGCGACGGACCGGATTATAGTTATTCTGGCGGACAGCCCTCTTACGACCAGGGGTTGCACGAGTTCCTCCACGCCTGCATCCTGGCGCGGGAATACATCATCTGCATGAAATACTGGCCGCAGTTGGAGACTTTCAACACCTGGCAGGATGATCAACGCGAGATTGTCGATTATAACCTGACGCCGACCTCGGCCATGCTCGGAATCAACACGCTCGGGCATCTGCTGGCGAAGCCAGAGTTCATCGCCGACATCCGCCCGGCCCCCGGCATGCGCGGTTACGCGTTCAAAGACGACAAGGGCAATGGCGTCGCCGCCGTCTGGTGCACGCTGGATAATGTGGAGCTTGGCTTCGAGCGCGGTCCCGAGATGCGGGTCAAATTCGCTGGAGCGACCCCCGAGATCTTCGACCTGATGGGAAAACGCTACCCGCTAGTCGCCGATGCGGACGGCTACGTGAAGATCCGCCTCACCCCCGCGCCATTGTTCTTCCGCTCCGCGTCACCCAAGAAACTTGTGGCCGCGTTGAAGGACGCTGAGGTAAGCGGTGCTGGAACCAGTGTGAAGGCCTCCTTTCTGCCGACTCTGGATGGGGAGATTGCCGCGAAACTGGAGAACCTCACCGGACGCAAACAGGCCGGCGAAATCGTGCTCAACGGCCAAAAGACGCCGTTCAGTCTCGAACCGATGAAGAGCGGCTCGATCACACTCAGCAGAAATGCCAAGCCGGAGTTCGGGAAAATGTTCCAGTGGAAAAACAGCTACACGCTGGACATCAACGGCAGGCAGGAGCCCGAGAAGTCATGGGCCATGGATTACTTCTATGTCCCGCATGTCACCGGCGCTCCCGATTGGGATAAACTCCCGGCCATCCCGATCACAAATATGTATCGCCCGGTCATTGATTTGAAGCAAACTCCGGGCGGGCAGAAAGGCGACCTCGAGGCCTCGTTCAAAGTCGCCTGGGACGAGAAGAACTTCTACCTCCACGTCGAGGCGGAAGACGACGTCTTCAATCCGAACAATCCCGCGTTCTGGAGCTCGCAAGAGAGCCGGCAAAAGGCGTTGTATATGCTCGACGGCTGCCTTGAGGTCTATTTCGACTGCGGCGCCAACGGGCGTCTGCGCAAGGGCGGGTTTGACCTCGACGATTACCGCTACGACTTCTGCACCGGCAACCCCGAGGGCAAAAGCGGCCCGGGGCTGGTGAACCGGCTCCAGGAAGCCTTCATTGAATACGCCGGTGGCGTCGGCGTCATGCCGAGCAAAGAGGAAGCCGCGAAAGGGATCAAATGCGAGTTCACCCGCATCTCGCCGACCCGCTACGCCTACACAATCACCTTCGAGCAGAAACACCTCGAGCCGCTGCACCTCCAAAAAGGAGCGGTCGCCGGATTCGGGCTCTATCTGCACGACCGGATGGACGATGGCACCATGGGAAACAAGGGGCTCTCGCTCGCGACCGAGCCCGGTGCGCATTGCGACGCCAAGCCGCAGCTCTGGCCGCTCATGATCCTGTCGGATAAAGAGCTAAAATAGCTGGCACCGATCGTGAAACCAATAACTCCCGAATAGGGTTTTTACTCTCTTGCTCTGTTACCATGACTCAATCCACCACCAAACTCGACCATCTCAAATCTTGGCAAAAAGACCGCTTCGGCATGTTCATTCACTGGGGCATCTACTCGATGGTCGGCATCAACGAGTGGTGCCGTCCCTCCAAGGGAACCCTTTCGCATCACTCCGTCAAAAGCGACGTCTTGTCCATGAAGAGGCGCTTTTTATACTGATCTCGCTTTGAGCTTGGCATTAGGTCTCCATCTGCCACTTCTTGAAAAGCCTCCAACAAAATTCCTTTGACGTTCCGCAAGATGAAAAAAACACTCCTCGCCGCACTTATGATTACCCCGATCCTTACCATGGCCGCTCCCATCACCGAAACCCGCGACCTGACTGCCTCCGGCGGCATTCCCCTCTGGGTTTACGTTGACAAAGTCCCGTTCCCCAACGGCTCCGAGGATACGCGGAAGACTTTGGCCCAGGAGGTTCTTCCGGGAGAGGGATCGCTGGCCCCTGTGGCAGGGCAAACATTTCAGCACGACCACCGCGAATATCCATGGCGTGCCGTCAGCCTCACCGATGGTTACTTCAGCCTCGTCGCTGACGAGGATAAAGGTGGCAAACCGCTCGATTTCTCCTCGGGCTACGCCTATTGCGTGATCCATTCGCCGGAGGCGCGAAAGGCCGATCTCGTCATCGGCTCCGACGATTCGTTTCGGGTTTACCTGAATGCCAAGCTGGCCGGAACAGGGTTTTACGAACGCGGTGTTTCCTCCCGCACGTTGGAGGACACGGTGCCCCTCGATCTCAAAAAGGGCGACAATGCGCTTCTTGTCCGCGTGGACAACTACCGCAACGACATGGGCCTCTACTGCAAGGTGGTCGGCAAGGAGGGCGAACCCTTTGCGGACCTCAAAGTCTCCATCACGCGCGATGCTGGTTCCCCGCTGTGGACTTATCCCAACACGCTCGATAACCACTATGCCTACGTGCGCACCCCGCCGCCGTTGCCCGAGCCGAACGAGGAACTTTTCGGCTCCCGCATCCAGCGGACGATGACGCTCTTGCAGACGAGCACTTCTTCACACCGCAACAAGGTCAAAATCCTCTTCTACGGACAATCGATCACCGCGGGCGACTGGTATGCCATCATCGAAAAGAATCTCCGCGAGCGCTTTCCCAACGCCGATCTCGAAGTTCAAAACCTCTCGATCGGCGGGCACACCGCGCCGACGCTGGTGCGTTGCGCGGCGCAAGACGTGTATCCCTACTACCCGGATTTGGTCATCTTCAACGTTTACGGCGGCACGGCCACGGGAGAGCTGGAGCGCATCTTTTACAATATCCGGAAACTCACCACCGCCGAAGTCCTGGTCTTCTCGCACCATATCGCGCTGGGAGACCAAGACATCCAGCCTCACGATGAAGAGTCGGAATCCTACAAATCCCTCGCCCAGAAATACGACTTCGAGTTTGTCAACCTGCGCGAGCAGTGGCAGCGCTACCTCGACCATTACCGCCTGCAAAGGGGGGATCTCCTGAGCGATGCCGTCCACCCCAACCGGCCCGGGGCAAAGCTGATGGCCGAGATCATCCTCAAGCACCTCCAATTCACCACGCTTTCCCGCAGCGGCTGGTATGACCAGGTCAAAACCTATGAGGCCCGCCGTTTCTTCGAAGAGCGCGGCGACGAGATGATGTTCGACGGATCGAGCTGGAAACCCAAGGAATTCGGCGTTGTCGGCGGCAAAGCGGGCGAGTCGATCAAGCTCCCGTTCTGTGGCAACCGCGTCGATGTCGTCGTGCCTTCGCAATTCAAGGGAAAGCTCGGAACCGCAAAAATCCTCATCGACGGGAAGGCCCCCTCCGCTTTTCCAGGGATCTACGCCGCGACCAGGCCCTCGATCGACATCATCAAGCTTCGTCCGGCCATCAAGCGGATCACGCTGGGCGAAAATGCGATTGCGGAAGACTGGACGCTGCGGATCACAGGCGTGAGCGACGATTGCCGGGACTTCGACTACGAAGTCATCGGCAGCGTCACCGGCCCCGATGGCAAGGGGAGCCGCAAGGAACCGTTCGTCTCCAAGTCCGGCCGCATCCGTCTGGCCGGAAACGACCTCGCCCCGTTCTACAACCTCCAGAAGAAGCGCGAGGACATGATCGGATTCGTGGTCAAGTGGAGCGTCATCGCGCACGGTCTCGACACATGGAAACCGGTCGAATGCAAAGACCCGTCGATCGAAAACGCCTACACCCTCGCGCAGGGATTGCCCAACACGGAGCACACGCTGGAAATCCTTCCGAACGGGGACGGCGACCTCGCGATCAAAGCCGTCACGGTTTACGCACCACCTCTCAAATAAAAATACCCTGTTATAAACACTATGATTTCCGGTCTTCCCGAGGGTTGTGTCAGATCGCAGGTTGAGGCACCGGGCCTTTCTGGAGAATTTGTCACGATCCCCGAAAGCGCGCTCCATTCATCTGGAGGTGCCGCCTTTGAGCTTGTTCGTCCTTTACGATGGATGGCGCTTGAGCGCTATCTTCCGTGGTGGCCACGTCCGGTCTTTGGCAGAAGCAAGGTCGAATTGGACGGCGAATTCTTTTTGATCCTGTGGGAACGCGAGGCGGGCGGATACGGAGTGGCCCTTCCTCTGGTTGATGGCGATGTCCGCGGTATACTCAATGGGGCAACGGGTGGACTGGCTGTTCGAGTTCCGGAGAACGATCCCCGCTCGGATTGTCGTACTCTCCTGCTTATAGCGAAAGGAGGAGATCCGTTGGAACTCGTTCAATGGGCGGTCCGGAAAATCTCAGAAAGGATTGGAACGTTTCAAATGCGGACTGAGAAAGCTCCCCCCGAGTGGGTGGATTATTTGGGGTGGTGCACATGGGACGCCTTTGGACAGGGAGTGACTGCTGAAAAGGTCTTGGAGGGGCTGGCTTCCTTCAAGAGCGGAGGTTTTTCGCCGAAGTTCCTCATCCTTGATGATGGCTGGCAAGACGAGAAGGAGGGGCAGCTTTGGTCGTTCCGCACGCACCCGCAGCGTTTCCCTCAGGGGCTGAAGCCGCTGGTGGATCAAGCCCGGACGGAATATGGGGTCAAGCTTTTCGGGGTATGGCATACCTTGGAAGGATACTGGAATGGAGTCCATCCCGATGGGGAGCTTGCAGGGGAATACCATCTCGCGGCATCGGAGGGGGTTGCCTATAATCTTCCAAACTCTACCTACCTTAAGCGAAGCATGGTGCACCCCTCAGATATTGCCCGCTTCTATAATGACTATTACAGCATATTGCGAAGCCAGGGGGTAGATATGGTTAAGGTGGATAACCAGGCAAGCCTGGACCACTTTTGCACCCGCGAGATCCCGCCCACCGCCACCATGCGTGCCTACCAGATGGCCTTGCAGGATGCGGAGCAGGTTTATTTCCACGGGGAAAGCCTACACTGCATGAGCAACACCACCGATGTAGCCTATTCTCTCAAATCGGCCTCCGCGTGGCGCAGCTCACAAGACTTTTTTCCGAAAAAGCCGGAAACCCAGGCCCTCCACATCTTCGACAACGCAATCAATTCCATTTGGGTGCAGACGTTTGCACTGCCGGATTGGGATATGTTCCAGAGCGACCATCCCGCCGGGGCATTCCATGCCGCCTCTCGCGCACTCAGCGGCGGACCGATTTATGTCAGTGACAAACCCGGACATCACGATTTTGGCTTGCTCGCGAAGCTCATGCTTAGCGACGGGAAAATCCTTCGCTCCCAGCAGCCTGCACTGCCGGCACGAGAATCGCTTTTTGAGGACGGGCGGACGCTCCCACGCGTCACCAAGATCACGAATTTTAACGAGGTGGGCGGACAGGCGATCGGGGTCCTCGGGCTTTTCAATTGCTTTTACAGCGAGGCCGGCCCTGCGGAGGTAAGCGGCGACTATTCCGCTGCCGATGTTTCTTGTATTTCCGGCTCGCGTTTTGCGCTTTATCATCACACCAGCGGCCTGACGATGGTCGCGGGCGCGTCGGACCGATTTCCTATGAAATTGCAGCCGCTCGGCTATGAGCTGGTCACCGTTTCGCCGATGGTGGATGGCATCGCATTGTTCGGCCTGGTCGATAAATTCAACGGCTCGCGGGCGCTGGTGTCTGTGCGCTGGCTTTCGCCTGACGCATTGGAGCTTGTTCTCGCGGACGGCGGGCGCATCGGCTGGTGCTGCGAGCGGCGAGGCGAAACCGCAGCGACTTGGAATGAGTCTCCGGTGAAGGTCTCCTTGAAAGACGGGCTTTCCTGGGCGCAGATTCCGGAGGGCGCGCCGGCAACACTGATCCTAAGTTTCGGGTAAATGCCAACCACTTCATCAAGGCTGCAAAGGGACAGACCCTTTACACGCCCCCGCTGAAATAAAAACAACCTGCTATGAGTCTCACCGAATCATCTAAAGATCGCATCGTCACGCATCAAGTGCCCTTTAGCTGCAAGGGTTCCTGGTTTAGTTTTTTTCGTAAAAACCCGGGGCTCGCGGGAGGCAAGGCTTCGGCTCCCTTAAGCCTGCGCATCCTGGCAGGCACACTCTGGGAGGCAGCTGAAGTATTCGATATCGATTTGGAGCGGGACGGGGCAAGGATTTCCTGGACGGAAAATCTCAAGCCAGAAGTTTTGACGCTCGCAGCTGCCGATGGCAAGGGCAGGGTGCAAATCGCGTTTCAAGATGCCGCCCATGCGCGCTTGCGGACGGAGGGGGTGACGTTGGTTCTCGACTCATGCCGGAATGTCTCGCGGTTGGGACAAAACGGCTGGCGGGTTCAGGCGGGATCGCATAGCTGGCTTCTGCTGGTGGCCATCGAGGGCAGCCTGCAGATTGAAAAGAGCGGCGAGCGGTGGAGCCTTCGATTGAATGGCGAAAACCAGCCGGCAGATCTGATCGTAAAACGAGTCACCACGGGAGGATTGCCCCCCGTCGCAGCCGGCACTTTTGGCGAGTGCGTGGCGAGGCAACGCGCGGATCTGCAAGCCTGGCACTCGGCATTCCCGCCTGCCCCAACCGAGTTTGCCGCCTTGCGCGAGAGGGAATTGAGCACCCTCTGGAATCTGACCATCGGCCCCCTGGGTAACTTTCGCCGCGAGGTCACTCTGGTTTCCAAAGGGTCGCTCGTCGGGCTCTGGTCTTGGGATCATTGCTGGCACATGTTGGGTACGGCACCGGTCAGCCCGGAGTTGGCTTGGAATAATTTCATGGCGGTTTTTGATCACCAGGATGTGAGCGGAGCTTTGCCGGACGCATTTAGCACCAACCAAGTTTGCTGGGGACATGTCAAGCCGCCGGTGCATGGCTGGATGCTCGGCTTGCTAGAAGAGTTGGCACCTTGGTTCAATGACTCCCATCGTCGCGAGATTTATGGGCCGCTGGGGAAATTAACCGAGTTCTGGCTTCGCGAGTGCGATGAGGATGGCGACGGCGTGCCTCACTATCTCCATGGTGCCGACAGTGGTTGGGATAATGCCACTGTCTTCGATGCTGGCTCGCCGCTGGAGACGCCGGATCTCTCGGCCTGGCTCGTGTTACAACAGGAGTGGCTTGCAAAGACAGCCCGCCGTCTCGGCTTGGAGGCCGAGGCCCGGCGGTGGGAAGAGGGCGCAAAAACTTTGCTCGGGAAGTTGCTTGAACATTTTTGGACGGGGGATCGTTTTGTGGCCCGCTTGAGCGGGACCCACGAGACCGTCGAGTCGGAGAGCCTGTTGCTTCGCATCCCGCTCATCCTCGGTGACCGCCTGCCGATTGAGGCCCGTCGTTGGTGTCTCGACGGGATCCGGGCCGGTCAACGCTACCGCACGGATTTCGGAATCCTGAGCGAGCCGAAGGACAGCCCCCTTTTCAACCCGGACGGTTACTGGCGCGGAGCCATGTGGCCGGTAACGGTGTTTATTTTTGCCGAGGCCTTCCGTGTCAATGGCGAGACGGATGAAGCCTCCGCGCTGGCCCGAAGCTATCTCGATCTGATCGACCGCCAGGGAAACTTTGAAAACTACCGGGGCGACACAGGGGAAGGGGTGCGTGACGCATCCATTGCCTGGAGCGCCACTTGTGCCTTACTGCTCTTCTCTTACGTTTAATTCTATAAAAATAAACTATGGCTACCCCACAAGTTCCCCAATGGTTCGCGCAAGCGAAAGTCGGCATGTTCTATCACTTCGGCCTCTACACGCTTCTCGCAAATACCAACGAGAACGAGCTCCGGCAGATCACGCCCAAGGACGAATACCGCAAGAAGTTCGCCGAGTTCAACCCGACGCGCTTCAATGCCGACGAGTGGGCCGACTGCGCCATTTCGATGGGCGCGCGGTACATTGTCCCGACCGCCAAACACGCGGAAGGCTTCTGCCTCTGGGACAGCAAGCTAACCGACCTCAAATCGACCGCCACGCCGTTTGGACGCGACATCATCGCCGAGCTCTCGGCGGCTGCGGCAAAAAAAGGGATCAAATTCTGCCTCTATTTCAACCTGGAAACATGGCTCAACGACGGCAACGACATCTGGAACCGCCAGGGGATGTGCTATGCCGATTTCTTTGAGGCGCAACTCACCGAGCTGCTCACCGGCTACGGCCCCATCGGGCTCATCTGGTTTGACCATCTCCATCCCGAGCTTCCCCGGGATCGGTTTCAGCAGATCATTGCCACCATCAAGCGCCTCCAGCCGGAGTGCCTCGTTAACGATCGGGGCATCCCCAATCATACGCCGTTGATGGGCGACTACATCACTCCAGAGCGCCGGATTCCCGATGTCGATCCTTCCAACGACTGGTTCGTCGAGGCGTGCGACTCGATGGGTGCCAAGTCGTGGGGCTATTTCACGAACGACGTTTTCTTTTCCGCCATCGAAATGGCGAAACGGCTGAGCCTCTGCCGTTCCAAGGGTTACAATTTCCTTATCAACGTCGAACCGATGCCTGACGGGACCATCCGCCCGGAATGCGTGACCCTAGCCCGTGAACTTGGCGCTTGGACCCGGAACAACCAGGCCGCTGTGAACGCCGGGCGTTGCCGGATCGAACCGCTCGATTCGGTCGCGCCTTACCAGCCGTCTCTGGGGGTTTCGACCATTGCCGGGAACACGCTCTACCTCCATCTGCACCAGTGGCCGATGACCGACGAAATCTTTGTCAAAGTCACGGGCCGTCCCATCAAGGCGACCATCGCCGGCGAACGGCTTCGGATCAAGGTCGAGGAGAATGGGCTCCGCATGAGTGCCCTTCCGCTCGTCCCGCCTGCCGGGTATGCGCCTTGGATCGTCGCCGTGGAATTTGACGGCGCGCCCCAGGCGTTGCCGGAGCCGAAAACGGTGATCCCGATGCGCGAGGGCGAGTTCTACCTCTCGCCGGTCGCCGCCGAGCCGCATTGCGTCAGCGGCGTTTTCGGTCTGCCCTGCATCAACCGCTTCCCCAATGGCAATATTTCGATGGGCAGCTTTGCCCACGTCAACGATTCCATGACCTGGTGGGTCGACTCCCCCTCCGAAGGCGAGTTTGACGTCCACCTCAGTCTCGGTTCCATCAAGGGCCAGGCCGACGCCTCCTTCGAGCTGGTCTGCGGGCCCTCGAGCCTGAAAGGTCGCACTTGGCTGACTGGGCACTACAGCCTGCCGGTTCGCAAATCTATCGGCCGGTTGCGGCTCGCCCAGGGTGAAAATCAGATCGTGCTGCGCGTCACTGAAGTCCCGGGGGGCGCCTTCTCCGACGTACATGGGATCACGTTGATCCTTGCAGCCCCTGCAGGGGTGGAATAGAAGCATCCTGCCTATTACACCGAATATCCAACTCCAACACCTCCCAATAAAATGTCAGATCAACACTCAACCATCTCTCACAACAGCAAACAACACCAAACAACAGTTATGAAATCACAACTCCCACAATGGTTCTCGCAAGCCCAAGTCGGCATGTTCTATCACTGCGGCCTCTACACCCTTCTCGGAGGGAACGAAAACGCGATTCGCGGCACCACCAGCAAAGCGGACTACCGCCGGTTGATGGAAAAGTTCACACTCGAGCGATTTGATGCCGACGCCTGGGTGGACTGCGCCGTCTCGATGGGGGCGCAATACATCATGCCCACCTCCCGGCATGCGGAGGGCTTCTGCCTCTGGGACAGCCAGCTCACCCGCGACAAATCGACCAACACTCCCTGCGGGCGCGACCTCATCGCCGAGCTGGCAGCATCGTGCGCCAAGAAGAGCGTGAAATTTTGCGTCTATTTCAACTTTGAGACCTGGCTTAATGAAGGCGCCGACATTTGGAACGAGAAGGGAATGAGCTACACCGAGTACATGGAAGGCCAGTTGACCGAGCTCCTGACAAACTACGGCCCGATCGGGATCGTCTGGTTCGACCACGGTCACGAGGAACTGACTCCCGAGCGCATGGAGGGCATCGTTGAACACATCAAAAAGCTCCAGCCCGACTGCCTGATCAACAACCGCAGCAACATCGATATTGCGCGGGGCAAATTCGACTATATCTCGGCGGAGCGCACCCTGCCTCCGCGCCACCCCGACAATAAGAACGCGATCATCGAGTGTTGCGACGCGATGGGGGTCAAGTCTTGGGGATACCACAACGAGGAGGCCTTCTGGTCAACGATCGAACTGGCGAAGCGAGCCAGTCTTTGTATCTCACGAGGTTACAAATACCTGTTGAACGTCGAGCCGGCTCCGGACGGGACCATACGTCCGGAATGCATGACCCGGGCCAAGGGGCTCGGCGCGTGGCTGGACAGGAACCTCGCGGCGATCTCTGCCGGCCCCTGCGGCCTTATTCCCGCCGATCCCAACCAGCAGCATGAGCCGGCGCTGGGCGTTGCAACCCAATCCGGAAACACGCTGTATCTGCACCTGCATGAATGGCCGGTGGCGGACGAACTGCTGGTGCGGGCGGCCGGCGTGCCGCGTTCGGCTGGAATACAGGGTGCCAGCCTCCTCACCGCGAGCACGGAGGCGCGCGGCATCCTGGTGCGAGGCCTTCCTGACCTCCCGCCTCCCGGGCATGCGCCGTGGATCGTGACCCTTGAATTCGAGGCGCCCCCGGCTGCTCTTGCTGACAAGCCGGCCACCCGCGTGCTGAAACCCGTGCCGGGGGAACCGATCTTCCTGTCACCGCTTGATGCCGAGCTCGACGGTCCCGCCGCTTTCGGTGTGGTCTCGCCCCATATCAATCGTTTCGCCAATGGCAACATATCCATCGGGCTTCTTCACAAGAACGGCGAAACCATCTCGTGGCGCGTCAATTCGCCCGAGGCGCGGGAGTTCGTGGTCTATGCCAGCTTCGGGACCGCCAAGGATCAGGAGAAGGGCGAATTCGAATTGTCCTGCGGCGAGTCGGTGATCCGCGGGGGCACCTGGCTGACCGAGCATTACGGCTTGCCTGCCAGCCGGCAGATCGGCTGCCTGCGGCTGGCTGAAGGCGAGAACAGGATCGCCTTCCGGGTCACCAAGGCCAATTTCTCGGACGTGCATGGGATCAGCTTGGTCCCGGTCGTCGAATGTTTTTTGAACGCTGAGCCGAAAAAGGGAATATTATGAAGAAGACGCTAATGCTTTTCGCCGCCATGGCGGCCGCCTCGTTGGCTCTTGCAGACATCGCCGTGAAGGACGGCGACAAGGTGGCCTTTCTCGGAGACTCCATTACCGAGATGGGCAACAGCGCCCCGGCGGGCTATATCCAGTTGGTCAAGGATGGCCTGCTGCGTTCGGGGGTGAAAATCGAGGTGGTTCCGGCCGGAGTGCCCGGCGACACGTCAGCCAAAATGCTTGCCCGACTGGAAAAGTCGGTGCTGATCCACAAACCGGCCTGGATGTTTTTGAGCTGCGGCGTCAATGATGCCATGACCCCTTCCTCCATCGAGGACTTTAAGCGGAACATCTCCGAGATCATCGACAAGGCGCAGGCCGCCGGCATCAAAGTCTTGGTCATGAGCACCACCGTGCGAAATGAGAACTTGAACAGCGTTGACAACAAGAACATCGAGCCGTTTAACCAGTTCCTTCGCGAGCTGGTCCAGGATCGGAAGCTGCCCTTTGCGGACAACGACGAGCAGATGCGCAGCGAGCTCAAACGCCGCGCAGGAGAGGCGGGATTGCAGCTCACCATCGACGGCGTTCACATGAACGGGTACGGGAACCAACTTCTGGCAGCGACTGTCCTGGAGAGCCTGGGCGTTGGCACAGAGGCGATCAAAGGCTACCGCAAGGACTGGAACAAACTCGACAGCATGCCCGCAGGCATCAACAACTTTGTCGATTCCTTCATGAGCATCGACGAGTATGAGATGCTGGTGGAACAGGCGAAAAAGGAGAATACCACGGCGAAGGATCTTCTCATCCATCAAATGAAAAAATACGTCGAATCGCTTGGGACCCACGCGTTATGAAGCTGATCTCATTCCTGACTGCCCTATCACTCTCCGCTGCGAGCACTAGCTTTGCTCAAACCAATCAGACATCGCCCGCACCCATCGTCGTCGCAACACCCGAAAACGTGGCGATCAAAAACAGCGAGTCGATCGCATTCTTGGGCGATTCCATCACGCGTAACGGGGCCGCAATGCCCGGCGGCTACGTCTGCTTGGTGATCAGTGGCCTGAAAGCCAACGGGGTGAGCGTCACCCCATATCCTGCGGGCATCGGCGGCCACAAATCGAACCAGATGCTCGAGCGCCTTGAAAAGGACGTGCTGAGCAAGAAGCCGACCTGGATGACCTTGAGCTGCGGCGTCAATGACGTGTGGCAGGGCGATAATGGCATCCCGCTCGATCAATACCAAGTGAACATGACCGCCATCGTTGACCAAGCGCAGGCGGCGGGCGTGAAAGTCATGATCCTGACCCCCACAATGATTGGCGAGCAACCGGCCAATCCCAATAATGTGAAGCTCGTCGCCTACATCGATTGCTTGCGGCAGCTGGCCAAGGACAAGCATTGTTTGCTGGCCGACTTGAGCGCTGACATGTTCGCCGCGCTCAACCCCGAGTTCAAAGACCGCAATCAGCTCACCGTCGACGGCGTGCACATGAATCCCGCGGGCGATCAAATCATGGCTACCGGAGTTCTCCGCGCCTTCGGGATGAATGAGATCCAGCTCCAAAAAGCACGGGCTTTCTGGATCGCTATGCCGGAAATCGCTTGCAAAGTTGAGGCAAAGGGAGACCTGACCTTCGGCCAATACCAGCAATTGCGTGAAATGGCCACCAAGCAAAACCGCTCGATTGAGGATTTGGCCAGCGAGCAGCTCACCAAGGCATTGCAGACGTTGGTTCCGCCCCAAACCGCTGCCAAACCATAGCCATCTAGGCCTCCGAGCACAAGCGGATCGCCGGCATCGGTGCCATTGAACAGGGCTGTCCGATTTGAATCCGGGCGTCAAAGTGGATCTCCACGAAAATTCCGCGGAAATTCCGTTTGACAAAATTCGACGATGAAACATGCTTGCCGGGCAAAAAATATTTTTATGCTCCCCCCATTCCACCGGTATAAGGCTCACTTCTTTTACCTCGCTGCGGCGTTTCGAATGCTGCCAGCTCTGGTTGTTTTTCTGTGGACTGCCGGTCTCTGTGCGGCGGGCCCCTCCGCGCTCACCGTCGAACCGGATACGGTTATCCAGCCGCTTACTATGAGTGGTGTTACTATCGGATACTTCGGGGGCGCAGAGAAACCATATTTTATCGGCGATATCAACGGCATCCGCATCTCGAACAAAGCCCGTTCCGAGTTCCCTGTGCCGTAAGCGCCGCTTGTTTCTGCGGACCAGAAAAGCATGGGACGGCACGGCGGCCATCCCTCCAAAAAAATAAAATGAAAACTCCAAACCACATTGTATCCGCTGTCCTCCTGGCAACAGCCTTGGCCCTGCCGCTCAAGGCGGAAACGGTCGCCTACCACTTCGACTCGCCGCAGGAAATCCTTCAGTTCGATTCGAAAATCAAAGATCCCTCGGCGTTGTTGGAGACGGCGAAGACCGCCGCCGGGGCGGGGGCATTGAAAACCACAACCGGCTTTCAAGCCAGTTTCCCCAAGGATTGGACCGAGGGCGTTCTGAGCTTTTGGGTCTATGACGATACCTTCGAGGAAGTCGTCGAAAGAAATTTGCACCGCATCTACATGACTTTTGTTGGAGAAGTTGATGGCAAGAAGAAAAACTTTCGTGTGGAGTTGAGGCGGTTTAACGATGGCTGGAGGCTCGCAACCGAAGGGGAGGCACCGACCTCCCGCTACCATGCGCTCAACGACGCCCCCAACCACGGGGGATGGACCCGGTTTGACATCGTCAGCCCTGCCGGAAAGGGCCCCAAACCGTTCACGATCTCCATTGACGGGCACGCCGCATTCCAAACGCCGGACAAATATCTCTCCATTGCAGGTGTCGGCACCGAGAACCTCCCGTTTGTGGACGAGGTAGTCTATGATTCGAATCCCGACAGCTATCGCCCCAATCCTGTTCAGAACATCCTGCCAGACCAACCGTACGGCCAGGTCCTCCTGAACCCCGGACAGAAGCTCAAGGTGGATCTGGAGCTCAATCCCAAGGGCGCCCGGGCCGATTCCGGTGAGGTGAGCGTCGTTCTGCTTGACGGTCGCGGCGAGACGCTCGTATCCGCCAAGTCAATGATCGATTGGAAGAAGGACAAGAAGTTCAGCGTGGAACTGCCCACGCCGCCGCGCTCGGGCAACTTCTGGCTGGAAACGCGCTACCAGGAGGTAGGGCGTCCGATCGATGCCACCCGGCGCAAAATTAACCTTCAATTTGTCAATCCCGCCTTCGCTCAAAGCCCTCAAAAGCCGCTGGAGCTTTTCCGCCGCCCATGGGACTTCCTGCCTATCGGCAAGAACGAGTTTCTCAGCGCCGCGCGGGTCAACGGCCCGACGAAGGAGGATTTGGCCGTCCCGAGCGCTCCGCCCGCCGACTGGTCGCAGGCCACTCCGCTGCGAGGCCCATGGCTCGATTTCCGTAACTACTTTAACGTGGGTCGGACCTACCATGCGGGCTGGTATCATCAGCGGGTCGAAGTTCCCGCCACTTGGAAAGGTCAGCAAATCATGCTCGAGATCGAAGCCCCTGAGACAATCGCCACCGTCTTCGCCAACGGCAAACGCGCGGGGACGGTCGAATGGCCGGGCGGCGACCTCGACGTGAGCGCCTTCGCCACTCCCGGCAAGACGCTCGATCTCGCAATCCTCGTCCAGGCCGATCCCGTTTCCGGCTACTACAAGCTCGCCCGCGAGAGCATCGGCGAGAAATTTCAGACCCCGCGGTTCTGCGAATTACGGGGGCTCACCGGCGATGTCCGGCTCTTCCCCGCTGCCAAGGGACCCCGGATCGATGGCGTCGCCATCAGGACGTCGGTCGCCAAGAAACAACTGACAACCGTGTTCGAGTTTTCCAACCTGGCGCCGGGCAAGTCATACCGGATCAAGGCCGCAGCCTCCGCAGCGGGACAGGTCGCCCAAGCGCTCCCTGAAACCACCTTCACCGCCAAGACCACGAACGACACGGTCGAGATTTCCACCGCGTGGGAAAATCCCATTCTGTGGGATCTGAACGCCCCGTATCTCTACGATCTGGATGCCGTGCTGCTCGACGCGGGCGGCAAGACATTGGCCAGCCTCTGGCCTGAGCGTTTCGGCTTCAGGGAAGTCACTGGCAACGGGCCTGACCTCAAAGTCAATGGTCGTCCTGTCTCTCTGTACGATTGCTCTGGATGGATCGCCGACGCTCCGGAGGTCAGCCGTTGGTGCGAGAAGTTCGGCTACAGCGTCTTCTACGATGGCGAAGGGAAGGAAAATGCCCGTCTTCTCGATGAGGCTGGTAAAACCGCCACGGGTGAACGCGTTCACATGGAAGCCGTTCAGTGCGCACCTTTGGATATGGCCAAGAATGGCAAGGAATCGGATCCCAAGTTCTGGGCTGGCGTGGTCCATCTTTTGGACGTGGCAAACAAGGTCCGGCGCAACCATCCCGGGGTCTTTTTCCAAGGCGGCGTCCTCGCCGGATCTAGGAGCGGCAACGGCGGGATGTATAACCCCTGCTTTCAAAATGGCACTTGGGTGAACGAACCACTGCCGAGCAACGATGTCCTTACCCGAGCATTCAAGGTTGGCCGACGGATTATCGATATTCTCCACCAAGGCGATCCGACCCGGTTGGTGACCGCGCAAGACTCAGGGAGCGTCAACGATACGATGCACATCACCGAGTATGCCGGATTTTTGCCGATCCAGGAGATGATCGAGAAAACGCAGTATTGGCGCGCTCATGGGACAAAGCCGTTTCTCATTGAGGAGCAAGCGGCACCGATGTTCCCGAACTGGACCGATGCCTGCTCCCAAGGTGAAGGTTGGAACGGCGTGCCCTGCTTTGCCGAGTGGTCCGCCATTACCCTTGGCGACGATGCCTACGCCCGGACGCCGCTTGACGAGACTTACCTCCTCAGCCTGGAGAAGGATGTGGCGCAGCAACGGCAGAAGGTCATCGAGACCATCAAAAACCCGCTCGAGCGAGACGTGGCCCTGTCAAAAATCCGTATGACCCTTAATCCTTGGGTCTATCACGACAAGGATGAGGTTATGCAAAACGTCATCTGGAAGGATCGCATCCGGGACGAGGTCCTCAACTGGCGGGCGAACCATCTTGCCCTCCTCGGATTTTTCTTCAGCGACGGCGGCCCCAAGCTCGACTTGTGCTATCAGGAATACCAAGCACCAGTCACCGGCTTCCTCGCCGGAACCAAGGACAAGCCAACTCTGAAGACCCACATCTTCGTTCCCGGCGAAACCCTAAATCGCGGGGCGCTCCTGCTTAATAATTCGAACAAGCCCGCCGATCTGACCTGCCAGTGGAAGCTCGAACTCGGAGGTAAGTCCGTGGCCGAAGGCTCAAAAACTGAGACGATTCCTGCTGGTGGCGAGGTTTTTGTCCCCATCCAAGCTGTCATCCCCGCTGGAGGCGACCAGTCGGGCAAGCTCTCGGTCGCTTTTGTCAAAGACGGCAAACCGTTGAGATCCGATTCTTGCAACATCGACGTGATTGCTCCGCGGCCGTTCGCCAACCAAGGCAAAGTGGCCCTGATAGACCCGGAAGGTGACTCTGCCAAGGCCCTGGAGGCTGCCGGCGTCAAGTTCCAGCTCCTCAACTTCGACGAGAATTTTAGCTCGTTCGATACCGTTATTTTCGGGCGCCGGGCCTTCAACTACGAGCTCAACCTGCTCCCCGAGGGCCTTGACCTCGCCAAGCTCATGCGCGAGGGCAAGCGCATCCTCATCCTCGAGCAGGACGAGGCGACATTGCGCGAGCGCTTCAAGCTCCGCACAGAATACCTTTCCCCCCGCGAAGCTTTTGGCCGCGGCGGCGCGGGACCACTTCTCGACGGGCTTCCCGACCGGCTTCTGAACTACTGGCGTGGATCGGCGACCTTAACCGATGGCTACGAGGTCGCCCGTTCGAAGGGAAAGCCGGGAGCCGCGGGCGAATT
>Ga0316230_1000705_pt1 | contig 42918 bp, 38 predicted proteins | sample TBH18025metaG_FD_206004 | JGI IMG/M metagenome (GOLD analysis project Ga0316230, IMG submission 206004) | Freshwater microbial communities from Trout Bog Lake, Wisconsin, USA - TBH18025 | ecosystem: Environmental > Aquatic > Freshwater > Lake > Hypolimnion/Profundal zone | place: USA: Wisconsin... | reverse complement strand
CATCGGCAGCAGGATGATGATCGTGACCACCGCCGCCGCCAGCCACGGTTTTTGTCTGGGAAATTTCCCCGCACCCAGAACCGACCATCCCAAAAGTAACAGCATCCACTGATTCCAAAATTTTGTGACGAACTCATTCACATGGCCCAGGACACCGTAAGTGAACGAATGCAGCAGGGTCGCCAGCAGCGGATAATCCATGTGCGCATAGGACAGCGTCGGATTCTGAAACCAGGTCATCAGTTCGCGCCCGGCGCAAACATGCAGAATTTTCGCCTTTAACGCCCAGTAAGCCACGGCGTCAAATTCCAGCAGTCCTTCCGTTCCAGCCAGACGGAAAAGCGCCCACAACATCAACCCGGCGGGAACCAGCAGCAACCACCAGAGCTGGCGAACATGCAACGACGGAAGCTGACCGCGACGCTGGCGGAACAAAAAAACTATTTCCACTGCGGCCCAAACCATGACGGCCACGCCCAAGACCAGCTCCAGCCGCAAACCGGCCAGCCGGAGGGCGAGGATGGTTTGCGTCAGAAAAAAAGCGGCGAGCGCGAGGCCGCTCGCCAGCAGCTCGCCGAGTGACAGGACGGATTCCAAGTCCGTGAACACCAGCCTGACGAGGCGCGTTCCGACCAGTGCAACCGCCAGCGGCAGAAAAAAAGCGATGACCGCATCACGGGCGGGAATCGGCGGCGGCGGACCAGGCGGCGGCGCCAGCGGTTTCAGCACTTGGGATTCAATGCGCCCGTCGGATCCCAGTTGCAAAACCAGATCATACCCGGCCTGTTTCAATTCATCCAATGATGTTGGATTGCGTCCTTGTGCGGTGCCGGCCAGGTTGTAGGTCGTCGGCTGCCCCAGCGAGATGGCGACCTCGCGCGGAAACAGATAATCCGTAAGGAAAAAATAATAGCCGAGCCCTCCGGAATTTGTCGGCCCCAGCATTCCGGCCATGAAAACCCGGGCGTTCGTGGGAATCTGCGCATCCACGGAACGGCCGAAGGCCGACAGCGGGATGCACATCGAGTCGCGCTTGATTGGATCGGTTTCATTGCCGAGCATGGTCGCCCGCTGCTGAAACTGGGAGAACATTCCCTCCCCCGTATTTTGTGGATCGGCAAAAAAAGCGCCATGAATGGCCGCCACCGCCACCGTGATCACCGCCACCGCCACGCACCATTCCAGCCAACGAGCCAGCCGCTTCGACGCCGGAACCGCATTTTGTGAGGGCAACATAGTGGCCAGATGATGCGGTTTGCCGGCACTTTTTCAAGTCGAGACACCAGCAATATTATTTCGGGATGTCATAGTCCGACCTCGCTTGCGGAAAGACAATGGGTGGCGGACTTGATAATCCTCAATTTCGCCACGCGCGGGCCGTCCATTTCCTCCACGCGCAATTCGCACGCGCCGACGCTCATCACGTCGCCGGCTTTCGGGAAACCGCCGAGCTTCTGCGTCAGCCAGCCGCTCGCCGTCGCGACACCTTCGTCGTGCGGCACTTCGCCGATGATTTTTTCCAACTCATGCAACGGCAGCGTGCCTGCCGCTTCCCAGACATTTTCACCGACACGAACCAACTCGGATTTTTCCGAATCAAACTCGTCCTGGATCTGACCGACGAGCGTCTCCAGCACGTTTTCCAGCGTCACAATGCCGGTCGTGCCGCCGTATTCGTCCACCACCACGGCGAAATGCGTTTTGCGGTCCAGAAACAGTTGCAGCAGTTTTTCCAGCCGCGCGGTTTCAGGAATATAAATCAACTGGCGGGCGGCGGGCAGCAGATCCGCCGCCGTCTTTACCTTGTCCCGCAATGCGTAAAGATCCTTGATATGAACGACGCCCTGCGTTTTGTCCAAATCACCGCCGACACAGAGCGGAAAACGCGAATAGCGCGTTTTCTCCGCGAGCGCCAGACAGTCGGCTGTTGTCGCCTCGGTGTTGAATGTGATGATTTCGTGGCGCGGCCGCATGACCTCGCGCGCGATGCGATGCCGCAAATCCAGCGTGTTCAAAAGAATGTTCCGCCCGCCCGCCGCGCTTTTCGCCGACGTCAGCACGAGGCGCAATTCCTCCTCCGAATGCGGACTGTCGGCGGCGCCATCCGGGGAAATGCCGATTCTTTCCAGCAGCCAGCGGGCGGCGCGGTTCAGCAGCCGGTTGAACGGATAAAAGGCGAGATAAAACCAGCGCAGAGGATATGCCGCCCCCAAGGCCACCGGCAGCGGTTTCTGAATCGTGATCCATTTCGGCGCGAGTTCGCCAACGGTGATATGCAGGAAAGTCAGCGCGCTGAAGCCGAGCGCAAAGGAAATCGAACGCAGCCAGGCGGCGGATTCAACACCAAAAAAGCCAAGCACCGGCGCCAGCAGCGCCCCAAACACCGGCTCGCCAATCCAGCCCAGCCCGAGGCTCGCCATCGTGATGCCGAGCTGCGTCGCGCTCAAATAGGAATTCAAGTTGCGGACGATGTGCTGCGCCATCTTCGCCCGCCGCCAGCCCCGCGCGGCGAGCGCGTCGAGCTGCGTTTCGCGGATGCGGACGAGCGCGAATTCGGCGGCGACGAAAAATCCGTTCAGCAAAACCAGCGCGAGCACGGCCAGAATCTTCAGTGCGATCAAAATGGCGGCGTCCCAGGTCATTTACAGTTTCACCTCGCCGAACATGAGTTTCAAAATGTCCTCCAGCGTCACGATGCCGGCCTCGCCGCCGTCCCGCGTCAGGACGATGGCCAGCCGCTGGCCCGCGCGCTGCATCCGGCGCAGGGCGATCTCCAGCCGCATGTCCTCGTCCATGAACAACGCGGGCGTCAGGTGCAGCGCCGACGGCTGCTGCAAATCCAGCGCGCTGTTGAACAGCAACGCGGTCACCGGGAGCAAACCCGCAATCCGGCGGCGGCCTTCGCGCGTTTCCCAGACCGGCAGGCGCGAAATGTTCTTTTCGCGCGCCAGCTTCAAGACCTCGCCCACCGGCGTGTCTTTATCCACCGCCACCAGTTGCTCCACCGGCACCGCGATCTGGCCGACGGTATAATTTTGCAGGTCCAGCACGCGGTTGATCATCGCGCGCTCGTCGCTCGTGAACGCCTGCGATGATTCCTGCATGACCACGCGCATCTCCTCGCGGTTGCCGAACAGCCGCCCCGTGAATGCCTTGCTGCCCGTCCATTTCAAAATCGTTTTGGAAATGTCCGCGACAATCAACACCAGCGGACTCAGTCCAAAATACACAAACCGGAAAATATTCGCCGCCGACAGACACCACGAATTGGGATGCGCGCGGAACAGCATTTTCGGCAGCAGATCGAAGAACGTGTAAAACAAAAACACCACCGCCGCAAAAATGCCGACGATCCAGCCACGCTGGCCCGGCAGCCATTCGTGCAGCTTGGCCAGCGTCCAGCCGAGGATCAAAAAGTTTGCCAGCGTGTTGCCGACCATGATCGTCCAAAGAAAGCGCTCCGGGTTTTCGAGGAAACCCTGGAGCAGCTTCGCCGACGGTTTGCCCGTGCGCGCCAGCCGCCGCACGCGCAGCCGGTTCAGCGCGAACACGCCCGCCTCCATGCCCGACAGCAGGAACGAGAGCATCAGGCACGAGCTGAGCACGACCCACGAAAGCCAGTTGTAAAGGTTCGGGTCCATTTTATTTGAGCCGCTGCACCAGCAGCTCGCGCACGCGTCGTTCGTCCACAATCTGCGCGGTGAATTTCAGATCCCGGAACGCCGCCGACTCGCCGGTCTTGGGCACCACGCCCAGCAGATGCGTCAGCAATCCGCCCATCGTCTCGACTTCCGCCACCTCGCCGAGCGCGGGAAATTCCCGGCGGAAATCGTCCAGCCGCATCGTGCCGTTCACGCGCCAGCGGCCCGCCGAAACTTTTTCCATCACGAAGCCTTCCGGCTCCGTGGTCGTGTGAATTTTCCCGACGAGTTCGCCGAGGATGTCCTCCATCGTCACCAGACCGGCAACGCCGCCAAATTCATCCAGCACCACCGCCAGCCCGCGATGCTGCTTCTGCAAGCTTTGGAAAAGGTGGAGCAGATTCATCGTCTCCGGCACGAACGACGGAAACTCGATGACCTCCGACAAATCAATCGTCGGGTCCAGCAGCAACGCCCGCGTGTTCAAAATGCCCACGATCGTGTCCGGCGTCTCATCGTAAATCGGCAGGCGGCGGTGCCGGAACTTCCGCGCGGCGGCGATCATCTCCTCCACCGTCGCGTCGTCGGAAATGCACGCCATGCCGGCGCGCGGGCGCATCACGTCGCGCGCCATGCGCTGGTCGAGGCTGATGATTTGCAGGATGATTTCCTTTTCCGACTCGGCGAGCGTGCCCTGCCGGTAGGCCATGTCGAGCAGCTCCTGATATTCCGCGTCCGTCAACGCCGGGGCCGGCGCGGACGTTTGCAGCGCCGGCTTTTTGATAAAACCCGAGTTCAGCCACTGCGCCGCGCGATACACCGGCGTGCTGATTTTTTGAAAAACCAGCAGCAGCCAGCCCACGCGCAACGCCCAGCGTTCCGGCCGGCGCACGGCCAGTGTCTTGGGGAAAACCTCACAGCCGAGCAGCACGAACACCAGCAGCGAAATCACCGTCAGCGCCAGCGCCCAGCCGGCGTCGAACACCATGCGCAGCGCCACGGCCAGCATCGCGGCGTTGGCGAACGTGTTGCCCAGCGCCAGCGTCGCCAGCAGATCCTGCGGCCGTTCGAGCAGCCGCGCCACGACCCTGCCCGCGCGCGGATGCCGTTCCGCCAGTTGCCGCACCTGCCACTGGCCGAGGGAAAAGAGCGCGGTTTCCGCCAGCGCGAAGAAGAAACTCGCGCCCGCGAAAATCAAGATCGCCGCCATCGCCAGCCCCATGCGCGGAGTGTGAAGGAAAACAGGAGCCGAAAAAAGGAGAAATGGCAGGACACCGCAATGCTTTTACACTAGACAATGTTTGGTGGTAGGGTTACAGCAGAAAGCATGGACCCGATACCACTACCACTAACAAGTCTCATTCACGATTCACTTGCCACTGTTATGTGTTTTTGCCTATCGCGCAAAAGAACAGATCAAATGCTTGAACATACGTTCCAAGGAGAATGGAAGTATCTTCGGAAAGTTGTCTTAGAACGAGCGGAACAACAAGCAACAAAAGCGATGCTAGAGTTAGCCCTGTTTCTGCGAATTCTTGATGACAAAGAAGACTATTCGATTAGGGAATGGAAGGAAATGGATTGTGGCAATCTATTCAAGCGAGACGGAACGATATCAGATTTAAGCCCTCGACAGATTGCCAATAAAATCATTCATGCAGAAAGCTACTCATGGAAGGAAGAAGACCAAAATGGCATTGTGCTTGGTCCCATATTAGTTTGCCACGGACGTGCTAGTGAGAAATGGGAAAAAGCAGAGATTGAAATCTTCGCAGTGGCTGCACTTTGCGGCCAACTGATTTCATAAGACTTCATCTTTCCAGCACGGCCGTGGCCGCCGCGTAGTTCTCCGTGTGGCTCAGGCTGACGAGCAATTGTTTCGCGCCGCGCGTCTCGAACAAGGTTTTCCCCTTGCCGTGCAGCACCACAAACGGTTCGCCGGATTCCTTGCGGCGGATTTCCATGTCCTGCCAGCCCAGTGCCGCGCCGATGCCCGTGCCGAACGCCTTGGAGATGGCCTCCTTGGCCGCGAACCGCACGGCCAGAAACGGCGCGGGCCGCGCGTGCGTGAGGCAGTAGGCGATCTCGTCCGGCAGCAAAATCCGGTTCACGAACTTCGCGCCAAACTTTTCGTAGGAGGCCGCGATGCGCGCCACCTCGATGATGTCGATGCCGGTGCCGAGAATCATGATGGAGTTGGATTGTTCAAGTGCCGCCAGATTCAACGCGGGAACGGCCCGCGGTTCAACGAAAATCATGCGCGATTTGCCCGGCCTTTTACGCCGCCACCCCATTTACAATTAATTATCAGGAAGCCAGGAATCCATGAATTTGGAATTGAACTTCTTGGTTTCATGGTTTCCTTATTCATTTTTTGCCCCTGGCTTCAGCGCCACAGATGTTTCGGATATTTCCGCGCCAGCTCGGACTTGATCTTGGGATAATGTTCGCGCCAGAAGCTCGCCAGATCCTGCGTCACCTGGATGGGCTTCATGCCGGGTGTCAGGATGTGAACCGTCACCGGCACGCGGCCCAGTGCGATGCGCGGCGTCTGGTTCACGTCGTAAAGCTCCTGGATGCGCAGCGCGATGAACGGCGCCCTGCCCGGCTCGTAATTCACCTTGGGCGTGCGGCCGTTCGGAAGCGTGAGCCGCTCCGGCGCGTGCTTGTCCAGCAGTTCGCGCTGCGCCTGCGAGAGCCACGACATCACGACCGGCTTCACTTCGCGCTCCTTGATGTCCTTGTAGCTCACCGCGCCGTGGCAGAGCTGCTCGATGATGGCCTTCTTGTCGTCGTCCGTGATGGCGGGCAACTGCAGGTCGGCGCATTCCTTGCACAACAAGTTCAGCCGCGCCAGCCATTGCTCGACGTGATGATCCCAGTTCGGCAGCAGCAATCGTCCGGCGATGATTTCATCCGCGAGCAGACGCGCCGCCGCATCGGCGGGCGGCGGGTCAACGCGTTTCGCCGCCAGAGCCAGTTCGCGGAAACGCAACAGCTCGGCGGCGAGCACGCGCTTCTGCTGCGCATCGAACTGGACGTGCAAATCAGATTTGATGTCGTCGGGGAAAAGTTCGCGCAGCCAGTCGGTCTCAATCGCCGTGGCGAGCGAGAGAATGGTGTTCACTTCGTTGTCGCGTCCGCCAATCTCGCGGATTTCCGCCACGACAAAGAGCGGGGCGTGTTGCACCACGCTCTCACGCGCCAGCACGCCGCGCCGACCGTGGACGAGTTCGCAGCGCAAGGTGCCCTGATCCATCCGCCGCGCCACGCGATCGCTGAAGCCAATGAGAATGCACTTCTGCAACGCCTCGTCCTTCACCTCGTGTGGCTTCGTGTCGAGACCTTCATCCTTGGCGATGCGGAGAAATTGCTCGAACAGCGGCCCGACTTGTTTCGCGGTGACGGCGTGAATGCCCAATTTGCGACACGCGTCCACGCGGAACTGGTTATTGAACGCAAAACTCCACGCGCGCATCAGAATCCAAAAATCCGAAGACGCCTTTTCGCCGAGCAAATCTTCGCGTGCGGAATCCACTTCCTTGCCGCAGTTGCGTAACATCAAGTCCCTGCCCTGCGTCAGTGCCGCGACCAAGCATGCCTGATGCACGCAGCCGTATTCCTGCGCCGCGAGCAGCATCCGCGCGTAACGCGGGTGCAGCGGAAACGCCAGCATCTTGCGGCCGATGGGCGTAATTTTTTTGTCATGACCAATCGCGCCCAAGTCTTCCAACAATTCCTCGGCGTGCGTCAGCGAGATTTCATCCGGCTTTTCCAGCCAGCGGAACTTCCGCAAATTCTCCACGCCCGACGCTTTTAACGTCAGCACGACTTCGGACAAATCAAGCCGCTTGATCTCCGGCAATTCCTGCGGCGCACGGTGCGCATGTTCCTCGCGTGACCACAACCTCATGCACACGCCCGGAGCCGTGCGGCCCGCGCGGCCCGCGCGCTGGTCGGCGGACGATTGCGAAATCTTGTCAATCAGCAGCGTGTTGATGCCACGGTTCGCGTCGTAACGCGCGACGCGGGCGAGGCCGGAATCAATCACCAGCCGCACGCCGTCAATCGTCAGCGACGTTTCCGCGACGTTCGTGGCGACGACGACTTTGCGCTTGTCGTAACGCGCCACCGCTGCGTCCTGATCGCGCGGCGGCAATTCGCCATGCAACGGCAAAAGAATAAATCCCTTCGCCTCACTCGTGTGGCGGAGGGTTTCGATGGTCTGCGCAATTTCAAATCCGCCGGGCATGAAGACCAACACGTCGCCCTCGCCACCGCCGTGGACGTAGCGGCTGAACGCGTCCGCCGCCTGTTCCCAGACGGGACGCTTGTCATTGTAGGACGGCAGTTCGGCGTATTCCATCTCCACCGGAAACATCCGGCCTTCGGAAGACAGCACGGCGCACGGTGAGAGATATTTTTCCAGCTCGCCCGCGTTCAACGTAGCGGACATCACCGCGAGCATGAGGTCGGGCCGATGCTTTTCCTGTTGAACGAGCGTCTGCGCGAGCGTGATGTCGCCGTAAAGATGCCGCTCATGAAATTCGTCGAACAGAATTGCCGACACACCGCGCAGTTGCGGGTCGTCAATCATCTGCCGGAGCAAAACACCCTCGGTCACGAAACGAATTTTCGTCTTGGCCGAGGTGCAGTTCTCGAATCGGATCTGGTAGCCGACCTCGTCGCCGAGCTTGACGCCGAGTTCCTGCGCCACGCGCGCAGCGAGCAACCGAGCGGCGAGCCGGCGAGGTTGGAGGACGACCACCTGACCGTTGCCGAGCAGTCCATGTTTGAGCAGCATCTGCGGCACCTGCGTGGATTTGCCGGAGCCGGTGGGCGCGGACAGGATGAGCCGCTTGTCGCGTTGCAGGCGCGCGATGATGTCGTGCTCGATTTCGTAAATGGGCAGTCGTTCGGCCATGAAGCCTCATTGTAGCGGCGGCCCGGCGGAGCGCTGCAATTTTATTTCGTGGTGAGAAGGACGGCTTTCTGCCTAGGAGCCGACAACTGGCGCAGGCTGCGCCGGCTTCACTCCATGCCCGAACCGCCGATGGCATGCGCCAGCAGCGCATTCAGTAGTGTCAGCAATGGAAACGCCGCCGCCGAACAAATGTTTCCAATCAGCGACGCGAACAACGCCTTGCCGACAGATGGTGATGGCATCGCCGCCTTGGCGGTCGGCGCATAACAGCACAGCAGATAAATCAAACCCCCTTCGATCAACACGATGATCCCCTCGCTGATGCCCACGACGAGTCCGGGGCGCGTGCCGGCGGAAAACCAGACCAGCCCCAGAAAGATGGGATACGTCAGCAGATGCATGCCCATCAGCCAGAGCAGAAACAGGCGCGGCGTGCGCCGGCGTCGCAGCAACAGGAGGATGCAGAACGCCTCGACCAGGATCGCGACCGTGATGGTGAAGATGATTCCGAACTGGAAGATGGGGCCACTGCCAACAGGAATTGGGTTGGCGTGCACGGCCACCGCTGAAAACCACAGCACAGCCAAAATCGCCAGCCACCGGAAACCATCGTGTCGAATGGCACCGTTCATGATTACCATTCATAAACCTCCTAGCCGGCAATGCAAGGCAAAGTTTATAAAAAAGCTTGCCAACTTTTCCCCGGAGGCGCACACCTTGAGCCTATCACAACGAAAGGAATGCCCGATGAAACATCGTCCGGGAAATTTGCTTTGGGTTCTGCTGGCGATTTTGCTGCTGATTGGCTGGCTGACGTTGTTACGCCTGCCGCCGTCCAATGCCGCCGCCATCCGGGCGCTGGCGGACACCCGGCAATCGTTGCGGGCGCAAGGTTTCAAGACGGATCTCGCCGATTTTGATTTCGCCACCACGCCGGAACTGCGCGCGCGCGAAGCCGTCTTGAAGGCGACCGCCTCGGATTATCGTTCCGAGCCATTCCGCGATCATCCCAACCTCATGCAGCCCGTCGGCAACGACTCCGCGATGGTGGTTTGGAAGTTGGATTCGTTGAATCGGCAAAACCGCTCAAGCTATGATGACAGCGACCATCTCTCGTGGGACGAATTTCGCAGCACGATCAACCAGAATCAATCGCTCTACGACCTTGCCAGCGCGGCCATCCTGTCCGGCCCCATCCGGTTCAACCTGGATGCCAGCCGTGGCAGCGGCATGTTGCTGCCGCACCTCGCGGTGATGAAGAATCTGGCCCAGACGTTCGGCGACCGCACCGTGCTGGCCTTGCATGACGGCAATCCATCCGGCGCGTGGACCAATCTGCTGGCGGAGACCCGGCTGGTCACCGCGTATGAGGTGGAACCGGCGGAGGTTTCACACCTCGTCCATTTTGCCGACATGGTCCTCGCCTTCGATGCCACGTGGCAGGCGCTCCAGACCAACGGCTGGACCGACGATCAGCTCGCGCGGCTGCAACAGGAGTGGGAGTCCGTGGATTTTTTCACCAATCTGCCGGCCACCGTCGCCTTCAAGCGCGCCAGTGCCGTGGCCGCCTGCGAATCCGACAGCCAACCCGCCATGCATGGCGACTTCACTTTAATGGAATTTTGCAAGACGGCATTGCAAAACCCAATGGAAGTCTGGTGGGAGCTCAATGGCGAGTGGAATCAGCGCGCTTACCGCCAGCATGGCATCTACGAGGATCAGCAGGCACTGCTGCTGTTCTATCGTGACCGCGAGCTTGACGTCCGCAACGCCATTCAAGCCACCAATTGGTCACAGATGCGCTCGCTGCCCGGCGTGACCAACCGGATTTTCTTCCAGTCAAAGTATTCGTCACGCATTCAGACCATGATGAACCTGCACGAAATGAGCATGGCGTTCATGAAGCAACGTTCCAGCCTCTTGGGCCGATCCGCCGAGGCCGAGGCGGAGCGCCGGGTTATCATCACCGCCCTCGCACTCGAAAGGTATCGCGGAAAATTCGGCGCGTATCCGGCCACGCTCGCCGAACTCATGCCGGACTTTCTAAAAACCCCGCTGCCGGATTTCATGGACGGCCAGCCGCTGCGCTACCGGCTCACCGATGACGGACATTTTCTCCTGTATTCCGTCGGGCTGGATTGCGTGGACAACGGTGGGAAAATTCTGACGCGCGAAGAACAGATGACAGCCCTCCGGGAATCTCGTTCCACCGGCATCGCGCCTGAAGCCGACCTCGTCTGGCCGCTGCCGGCCGGCGATACCGCCATCCAGGAGTTGCACCAGCGGGAAGAGCGCGCCGAGCAATCACGTTTTTATCGCGAGCAGCAGCAGGAGTCCGCAGTGGATTGGAAACAATCTCCCTTGCGCCAATCCAGAGTCGGGAAAATTCTGGCGACAAAATGGTTGGCGGATCCGGGTAACATCACTTATCAAGGCCATCCACTGAGCGACGCCATCCGCAACGGCAGTTTCGGCGGCACAAACCACATCGCACTCGCTGATTTGCTCACACCACGCCAAATCGTCACGGGCGACGAGCCTGAAAACCTGACCTTTGAAATTCCGGTCAACTACGATGTTATTACCAACCAAGGCGGGCTGACATTATTCGTAGATGCCGACCAGGAAAACCTGGATGAGCCTGATAGCGGAGGCAAGGTTCAGGAATTTGAGCGCGCGACCAATAATGATTGTCTCTTGGTGTGGCATACGATTTTCGATCCGGCCGGTCCGCACGCAGTTCAGGTGGAAATTTTTTGGACGACCGGCAAAGGCGGATACTACATGGCTGTTGGCAGGGCCATTCCCGTCACCACGACCAACCTCTGTCAGTTCAGCTTTGACTCATCTACCTACGATGTGGAATTGGGTTCGCGCTTTCACGCCCGTCTGCCGGAGAAGAACGGCATTTTTTCCATCGAATGCGTCACCACCAACGGCGCGCATCTCGCGACGCTCTCCGGCAGCACCACCAACGGCGAGTTCAACGTCGTTTGGAACCTGGTGGATGACCACGGCCACCGGCTGAACGGCGAGACGTTTAATTCCATCGTGCATCTCACCCTGCCGGACTCCGGCCGCACCCAGACGTTGCGCGGGCCATAACCAACCACTGCATAGTAGCGGATCCACGGTAGAGAGCCGCCACGGCAGCTGCCCATTTGACAAGACGGGGGTTCGGGTTATTTTGACGCGCATGAAAACTTTTGCGCTGGCCCTGGCCCTTTCGCTTATGACAAACCTAGCCGTCCATGCTGCGTCCATTTACGACATCCCGGTTAAAGATATTGATGGCAAGCCGACCACGTTGGGCGCCTACAAGGGAAAGGTGCTGCTCGTCGTCAACGTCGCCTCGCGCTGCGGGTTCACGCCGCAATACACGGCGCTTGAGGCGACCTACAAGAAATACAGCGACCAGGGCTTTGTCATCCTCGGCTTCCCGTGCAACCAGTTCGGCGGCCAGGAACCGGGCAGCGACGCGGAGATCAAACAATTTTGCACCAGCAAGTTCGCCGTCACCTTCCCGATGTTCGACAAGATCGAGGTGAACGGCGCGGGCCGGCATCCGCTCTATGTGCAGCTCGCGGGGAACACCTCTCCCTACCCCGGCAACATCGGCTGGAACTTCACCAAGTTCCTCATCGGCAAGGACGGCACGATCCTGAAACGCTTCGACTCGAAAACCAAGCCCGACTCGCCGGAAGTCACTGCCGCCATCGAAGCCGCGCTCGCGGCGAAGTGATGGCGTTATTCAATATCCAAGATTGGTAGGGCTGCGTTGCTGCGCAGCCCATTTTTAATGGCGGTGCGGCAGCACCGCCCTACCGTCAACATTCAGGCCAGCACCCAGCCGGGTTTGATGTCCTCGTCCAGCGACGGCAACGGCACATTCGCCAGCAATTTTCGTTCGGCCAGAATCCCGATCATCGCGGCATTATCGGTGCACAGGGATTTTTCCGCGAGGCGCAGCGCAAAACCTTCACGCTCGCAGGCGCGCGTGAGTTCGCGGCGCAGCGCGCGGTTGCAGGTGACGCCGCCGGACGCGGTCACGCAGCGGACGCCATTGCGTTTGGCGGCGCGGATAGTTTTCTTCACGAGCACTTCCACGATGGCGGCCTGCACACTGGCGCAAAGGTCGCAAACTTTTTGCCGGTCATCCAGCAAAGCCGGATGATCGCGGATGAAATAGCGCACGGACGTTTTCAGGCCGCTGAAACTAAAATCGTCGCTGGCATCGTGCAACAACGGACGCGGAAAATCGTAGGCGGTCGGATTCCCCTGCTCCGCCAGTTGGTCAATCAGCGGGCCGGCGGGATATGGCAGCCCCATGAGCTTGCCGGTCTTGTCGAAACATTCGCCGGCGGCGTCGTCAATCGTCCCGCCGAGCACGCGGTGTTTCAATTCCGATTCCACCAGCACGAGCATGGTGTGTCCGCCGCTGACGATGAGCGAGACGTTCGGCTGGAATTTTGAAAAGTCGGCGAGGGGAGGCTCGCCGGAAATCCACGGCGAATACAAATGCGCCTCGTGATGATTGACACCGATGAAAGGTTTGTTGAGCACAAAGGCGACGGCCTGCGCGGCCTTAAAGCCGACCAGCAGCGCATTCGGCAAACCCGGCCCCTGCGTGGCGGCGACGGCGTCCAGTTGCCCAATTGATATCCCTGCTTTGCTCAACGCTGATTGCGCGACGGGAATTAAATTCCGCAAATGCTCGCGCGCGGCGAGTTCCGGCACGACCCCGCCGTATTCGGCGTGGAGTTTGATCTGCGAGGAAACAATGCCCGACAAAACCGCGCCGTCGCGAATCACCGCCACACTGGTTTCATCGCAGGAAGTTTCGATGGCAAGCAGCGTCATTTTATTTCGCCGCGACTTTTTCCGGCTGGGAAAGCTCGCTGTAAAGCAACATGCCCTTGAGCAAATCCTCGGCGCGATCAAGCTGGTTGTCGCGGGACGCCTCCACGCGAACGCGATCCTTGCCATCCAGTGATTCCACGCCACCGGGCGAGCGCTTGATCAGCAAATCCGCCTCCTCCGCATCGGTCATCGGCACATAGCTGTCGGGCGTGATGCCATGTTCGTGGATGACCTTGTGGCTGGGCGTGTAGTATTTGGCGACCGTGAGCTTGAGCGCCGAGCCGTCGTCGAGCGGAAAAATGTTTTGGACGGAACCTTTGCCAAAGGTTTTTTCGCCTAGAATAAACGCGCGGTGATAATCCTGTAAACAGCCCGTGACAATTTCTGCCGCACTCGCGCTGCCAAGATTCACCAACACAACGATCGGCATGCCCTTCAATTCATCGCCGTGGCCCTCGGCTCGCAGAACGGAATTTTCTTTGGGATCGCGGCCCTCGGTGGTGACGATGAGCTTTCCGCGCGGCAGGAATTTCTCACAGACATTCACCGCCTCGTCCAACAGGCCGCCGGGATTCCAGCGCAAATCAATAATCAACGCCTGCATACCCTGCTTCTTTAATTTTTGCAACGCAGCTTCGAGTTCGTCGCCGGTCTGGTCGCCGAACTGCGTGATGCGGACATAGCCGATCTTGTCCTCACCGAGCGGAAATTCCTTTTTGCCGTTGATGTCCTTCACCATGTCCATGTTGATCACGGCGCGCGTCAGAGTGAAGGTTTTCAAAGTTCCCGCCGGCGGACGCGCGATGGTGAGCGAGACTTTCGTGCCGGGTTTGCCGCGAAGCTGGTTGACCACGTCCGTCAACGGCACTTTTTCCACGCTCTGGCCTTCCACCTTGACGATGCGGTCGCCGGACAAAATACCCGCGCGATATCCCGGCGTGTCGTCCATCGGCGACACGACGGTCACAAAGCCGTCCTTCATCGCGACGACCAGACCAAGTCCGCCGAATTGTCCTTCGGTGTCATCCTGCAACTGCTGGTAATCCTCCGGCCCCATGAATTCGCTGTGCGGATCGAGCGAGCCGACCATGCCCTTGAGCGCCGAGTAAATCAGCGCATGATAGGTCATGTTGGAACCGTCCACATAGCTCGACTTGACCTTTTCCAGCACGTCGGCGAACCGTTCCAAATTCGCGTCCGGCGAATCCTTCTCGTCCGCCGCACGCGCCGAGCTGAAATAAATCCGTGCGCCAAAAACAAGATTCAACGCCAGCACGAGCGCGACCAGACCGAAAATCAAACGTCGTTTCATAAACAGGGAGAAACTACCACAAAGACGCAAAGGCACAAAGTTTTTGAAAAACCCGCTCCATCAGGAAACCCGCAGCAATGACTCAATGACTGGCAAATCCCCCGGCACAGTGACTTTGGGATTGGGCGTCGCGCTGGCCACCAGACAAACCGGCTGGCTAATCAGTTCGCACGCTGCCGTGTCGTCCGTGAAGATGAGATTTTTCTGCCGCGCGGTTGAAATTGCCCGGCGGATGACTTCAACGCGGAAAGTTTGAGGCGTTTGCACCGACCAAAGTTTGGTGCGGTCGAGCGTGCGCGAAATGGTTTTGCCGTCGGCGGATTCCTTGATGGTGTCCGTCACGGCCTGCGCGGCAACGGCGGCTCCGGTTTTGCGCGCGGCTTCAATGGTCGCCGCAATCAAGGCTTCGCTGGTGCAAGGCCGTGCAGCGTCTTGAATCGCGACTATTTCGGTTTCGGGCGAAACAGCTTCCAGCCCGTTCCATACCGAGTCCTGGCGTTCCGTTCCACCGACGACGATGCGAAACGTCTTTTGAAAATGGAATTTAGCGGAGAGTTCCGCGAAGTGCTTCTGCATTCCATCACGCACGACGAGAAGGATTTCGTCCACGCACTTTGCGTCGTTGAATTTCTGCCAGGTGTGGGCGATGACGGGGCGACCGGCGATTTCGAGCCACAACTTGTCCGTGCCCATGCGGACACCTTTGCCGGCGGCGACGATAATTGCTGAAATCATGTTGAAAGTTAAAGGTTGCAGGTTACAAGTTGCGCCGCCGACCGAACGCCAAACCTTCAACTTTTAACCTGCAACCTTCAACCAAAAAATCAACCAATGCGCCAGACAATGCGCGCCTTGTTCAAATCGTATTGCGACATCTCCATTTTCACACGGTCGCCAACGGTGAGCCGGACGAAGCGCTTGCGCATCTTGCCGGAAATGGTCGCCAGCACCTGATGCTTGTTGTCCAGTTCGACGCGAAACATCGTCCCGGCCAGCACGGTCTGGATGCGACCTTCAACTTCAATGTGTTCTTCCATGTATCAAATTAAGCCTAACCAATGCAGCCTGTAAAAAGCGAACAAAAAATCTAAAGGAAAATGACACGGGGCGACGCCCACTGGGAACGCCGCCCCGGTCAAAGTAAATTTCAGATGTCAGTAACGGTCGCGACCGCCTCCGCCGCCGCCACGGGGGCCGCCACCGCCGCCGCCGTATTCACGACGCGGACCACGATCGCCGCCGCCAGCGCCGCGGGGACGCTCTTCCTTCGGACGCGCAATATTGACGGTCAGAGCGCGGTCGCCGAGGGTGGCGCCGTTCATGGCCTCAATCGCCTTCTGGGCTTCTTCGGGCGTGGACATGGTCACGAACGCGAAACCGCGTGAGCGGCCGCTCATCCGATCCATCATCAGATTCGCTTCGACGACCGTGCCGTGCGCGGCAAACGCCTCGTGAATCTCGTTTTCAGTGGTGTTGAAGGAAAGATTTCCCACAAACAGTTTAGTGCTCATTTTATCTCGCTGTTCAAGACCAACCGCTTTTCTCGGACTGTTCCCGACTACCGGGTTTCAAATCATCACCGAACCACGTTCACCTGAAGATTTACCATGACCTGAATAAGCCAGCTTATCCAACAGACTTTTCGACTCTAGCCAGCCCGGAAAAAATTGCAAGCCCGTTTTTTCAAGCCTCCTCAGGCGGGAAACCAGTCCAAAACTTTCAACTGCACCGTGCGCCGGCCGTTGAATTCATTCACCGACGGCGCGAACGCCAGGTCAAATTTCCCGACCGGCAACGATTCCTTGCCCGCGCCCCACCAGACGCATTCATGCGTCACTGAACCGTCCGTCACCCACAGTTTGACGTGCTGTTTTTCCGCACCCATCCGTTGCAACGGACGGCCGTGCGTCACGCCGCGCGCACAGAATTGCACCGAATGATTCCCCTGCCCGGTCGGCTTGAGACGATCCAGTTCGGCGAGCGTGGCGAGGGAGACATCTTTCAATGCCACTTCGGCATCGAGACGCAACGGCGGCTGCAAATCTTCCGGCTTCAAACTGCGCCGGGCCAGTTCATTGAGCCGCGTGCGGAAGGCATCGAGTTTGTCCGGGTGAATCGTCACGCCCGCCGCCATTGCGTGGCCACCGTGACGGATGAGCAGGTCGTCGCACTCGCGCAGCGCGGCGGCCAGATCAAAGCCCGCGATGCTGCGGCCCGAACCGCGCCACGCCTCGCCGTCGCCGCCGATGATGAAGGTGGGCCGGTAAAATTGCTGCAGCACGCGCGACGCGACGATGCCGACGACGCCGATGTGCCAGAGCAATCGCCCTTCGACGATGACGAAATCCTTTTGCGCGTCGAATTTGGAGCGCACAACGCCAACCGCTTCATCGCTGATGCTCCGCTCGATTTTCTGCCGTTCGCGATTCCGCAAATCCAGCTCCTGCGCCAGCGGCGTGGCGGTTTTCAAATCCGGTGCAAGCACGAGGTTCAGCGCTTCTTCCGCCGTCTCCAGCCGGCCGGCGGCGTTCAAGCGCGGCGCAAGCTGAAAACCGACTTCGTAAGCGCCAAGCGTGGGCGGGCATTGCGCGACTTCCTTCAACGCGACGAGACCAGGGCGCTTCGTTGCGCTTAATTTTTCCAGTCCAGCGGAAACCAAAATGCGGTTCTCGCCGATGAGCGGAACGATGTCGGCAATCGTGCCGAGCGCGACGAGATCGAGCAGCGGTTTGAGATCAAAGTCCGCCGCGCCGGGCAGACCGATTTCGCGGCCGCGTTTCACCAGTGCGTGCGCGAGCTTGAATGCCAGGCCGGCGGAGCAAAGCTCGGTGAATGCAGTTGAAGGTTGAAGGTTGAAGGTTGAAAGTTGTGGATTCACCAGCGCGACGGCAGCGGGCGAAGGATTGGAAACCTGGTGATGATCCAAGACGATGACGTCCACGCCGCGCTCGCGCAGGCCAGCGATGGTTTCAACGGCGGTCGAACCGCAGTCCACGGCGAGCAGCAGTTTGACCGGAAATTTTTTCAGGCAATTTTCCACGCCGTCGGCGCTCAAGCCGTAGCCCTCGTCCATCCTGTTTGGCAGATAAAAATCCACCTGCAAGCCGAGGGCACGCAAAACTTCAACTAGCAGCGCGGTCGAAGTTACGCCATCCACGTCATAATCGCCGAAAATGACCAGCCGTTCTTTTTGTTCGCGGGCGCGAAGCAGGCGCTCGACGGCGGCGGCCATGTTTGGCAGCAGAAACGGGTCGGCGAGATTTTTCAATCGCGGCTGGAGAAAAATATCGATGACGGACGGCTCGCTAAAACCGCGGTTGAGCAGGCATTGCGCGAGCAGCGGCGAGATTTTAAACGTCGCGGCAAGCTGACCGGCCAGCAGCGGTTGCGGCGGCGCGAGCGTCCAGCGGAATTTCATTTTGCCTTGCGGTTTTGACCGGGCTGTCCGGTGCGCTTTTCGCGTTCGGCGACCATCGTGGACAAAACGATGGCGATCAAAACCACGGTCGCAACCACCATCAGCGAGACATTCGTCGGGATTTCAAGCTGGAACCATTTTTCCGGCTGGCCGTGTGGATCAATCAGCATTTTGACCCCGACGAATACCAGCACCACCGACAGCCCGATTTTTAAATAGCGGAAATAACCGAGCGCGCCCGCCAGCAGGAAATACAGCGAACGTAGGCCGAGGATCGCAAAGACGTTCGAGGTGAAAACGATGAAGGCGTTCTTGGTGATGGAAAACACCGCCGGCACGGAATCCACGGCGAAAATCAAATCGGTCGTCTCGACCAGCACCAGCACGAGCGCCAGCGGCGTAAGCGCGAAGCGGGAATTCAGTCGCGTGAAGAATTTTTCCCCTTCAAAGTGCGGCGTAACGGGAAATATTTTCTTTACGAACCGCAGCACAATGTTTTTTTCCGGCTCAACCGTTTGCTCACGAGCGAACAGCATTTTGACACCGGTAAAAACGAGGAACACGCCGAACACATACAGCACCCAGTCAAATTCGCGGATGAGCGCCACGCCACCGGCGATCATTGCGCCGCGCATCACGAGCGCGCCGAGAATTCCCCAGAACAGGACACGGTGCTGAAAATGCGCCGGCACGCGAAACGCCGAAAAAATCAGCGCAATCACCATCAGGTTGTCGAGCGAAAGCGACAGTTCGAGCAGATAGCCGGTGGTGAACTGCGCGGCCTCTTCGCGTCCACGCACCTGTCCGAGCAGAACGGCGAACAGCATGGCGAGGGCAAACCACACGATGCTCCAGGCAAGAGCTTCCTTGAACTTGATGACGCGCGGGCCGCGATGAAACACGCCCAGGTCAAGCGCGAGGAAAAATAGGACGCAAAGAATGAAACCCGCCCAGTGCCACGGTGTGATTGGAATCGGATTCATTTACGATTTACGATTTACGATTTACGCGCCAACTGCAAATGCAATCGTAAATCGCGAGTCGCAAATCGTAAATTACTAAACCTTCGCCGTCGGGGCGTTCTGAATCGTCACCGCCGATGCGCCGATGTTCGGGCGCTCGCCCTTGTGCCACCACAAGACGATCGCGCTGGCGATGTAGATGGACGAATACGTTCCCGTGATGATGCCGATGAGGAAGGTGAACGCGAAGTCGTTGATCACGCCGCCGCCGAAAATGTAGAGCGACATCGTCGCCAGAAACACCGTGCCGGACGTGATGATCGTGCGGCTCAAGGTCTGATTGAGCGCCTGATTGATGATTTCCTTGAACGTGCCGCGCGCGCCGAGCTTCAAGTCCTCGCGGATGCGGTCGAAGATGACGATCTTGTCGTTGATCGAAAAGCCGATGATGGTCAGCACGGCGGCGACGACGGTGGCGTTGAACTCGCGGCCCGACGTGGCGTTGGCGATGCAATAAACGCCGATGGTCAGCAGCACGTCGTGGATCACCGCGATGACGGCGGCGACGGCGAACGAAAATTCGTAGCGGAACGCGACGTAAATCAGGATGCCAAACAGCGAGAGCAGCGAGGCGATGATGGCCGAGCGCTGGATGTCCTGGCCGACCGTCGGCCCGACAGCTTTGGTGCCGACGACGGCAATCTTGGCCGCCGGAAATTGTTTCGTGAGCGTTTGTATGACCTTGCTGGATGAGCCGAAGGAGGTTGTCACGCGCAAGGTCTCCGCGCCGCCGCTGACTTCCTTTTGATATTGAATCTGCGGGTCTTTTTCGCCCGCCGCCGTCAACGCGCCGCGGATATCTTCCAGCTTCAGTTTTTCCGCGTAACTGAAGGTTGTGCTGTCGCCGCCGAGGAAATCGATGCCGAATAATTTATCACCGCGACCGATGACGCCGTAGGCCAGCGCCACGACGATGAACGTCCATGTCAGCACAAACAGCGGTGAGGCGAGCTTCATGAAGTTGACCTTCGCGCTCTTGATGAGGTGCAGCATGGTGAGCGTGCTGATCATGTTCCGGTCGAGCATGAAGTTGAAAATCAACCGCGTCACCACGAGCGAGGTGAACAGGCTTGCCGCGACACCGATGGTCAGCGTCACGCCGAAACCCTTGATCGGACCCGTGCCCATGAAAATCAAAATGACCGACGAAATCAGCGTTGTGACGTGCGAGTCGAAAATCGTGCCGAACGCGCGGGCGTAACCGGCGGCGATCGCGCCGCGCAGGGATTTGCCCTTGGCCATTTCCTCGCGCAATCGTTCGTAGATCAGGACGTTCGCGTCCACCGCCATGCCGACGGTCAGCACGATGCCCGCGATGCCCGGCAGCGTCAGCGTGGTGCCGATGGAACACATGACGCCCATCAGGATGATGATGTTCGTGATCAGAGCGACGTTGGCCGCAAGTCCGGCGAACCGGTAATAGATCAGCATGAAAAGCGAAACGAAAATCACGGCATAGACCGAGGCGGAAATACCGCTGCGGATGGAGTCCTTGCCCAGCGTCGGGTCCACGTCTTCGGAGGAAATAATTGACAACCGCGCACGCAGCGGATTTTGCAGCACGTTCGCCAGCGCAAAGGCATCCTGGTCGCTGAAATGGCCGGTGATCTCGCCGCTGCCGGTTTCAATCGCGCTCTGGATGTTTGGCGCGGAATAAAGCTCGCCGTCCAGCACGATCGCCAGCCGGTGGCCGATGTTGTTGCGCGTCACTTCGGCGAAGCGCATGCCGCCGTCCTTGGTGAGCATGAACTCAATCTGCGCGTTGCCGAGCGTATCACGCGCCACTCCGGCGTTTTTGATGATGTCGCCCGCGAGGCCGTTCTCGGGCTTTTTCTTGACCACGAGATATTCGGCAATCGGCGGGCCGCTGGGCTGCTGCTCGATCTTCTTCAACATTTCGTAGCCCGGCGGAATCGGCTGCAAAATCTGGCCGGTCTTGCTGCTGACAATTTCTTCACTGTCATCCTTTACCATGCGGAATTCCAGATACGCGGCCTTTTGAATCTGCTCCTTCGCGCTTTCCTTGACCGACTGCGACAGACCGGGCAGTTGGATCAAAATCTCGTTGCCGCCCGCCGGCTGGATGACCGGCTCGGCCACGCCGAACTGGTCCACGCGCTTGCGCAGCACCTCGACCGCCTGCGACAGCGCGCCGCTGATGTCCGGCGCGCGCGAAACCGCGTTCGTGCCGGACTGCTCGGTGTTCGCCAGCGCGTTCGTGTCCATCGCGACGAGGAACGACGTGCCGCCCTGCAAATCGAGGCCGAGCTTGATCTTGCCGGAGGCGTCGCGCTGAATCTGGTTCAGGATGAACGTCGTCGGGTTCAGCTCGTTGTTCGCGGCGATGAACGGGAAATAATTCTCGATGTTGTTCGTGCCGATGGCTGCCTGCAGATTGCCGAAGGCCTGGTCCGGCCGGGCCGCCTGCAACGGCGCCAGCCGCGTCAGGATGTTTGTGAACGCGGCGTTCTGGTTTTCCGCGCGCGAGGTGAACTCATCCACAAGGTTGCGCGACGTCGGCGGATAAACTTCGTAAAGCGACCAGGCGACGATGAGGATGACGAGAATGAATCTCCAGCGGTTGTTTTGCTTCATGATGAATTAGGCTTCGGTCGCGGCGGCGCCTTCGAGGATTTCGGTGACGGAGGACTTGGTGACTTCCATCTTCGTGTCGGCGGAGCGGAGCGTGACGGTTTTGTCCTTGACCGTGACGACCGTGCCGATGATGCCGGCGGCGGTGACGACCTTGTCGCCGGCCTTGATGCTGCTCACCAGTGCCGCCAGCGCCTTGGCTCGCTTCTGCTGCGGACGGATCAGGATAAAGTAAAAAACGACGACCAGCAGAATCATCGGGGCGAAACCAAGCCAGGCAGGCTGCGAAGGTTGACCGGTGGTTCCGGTGGCGGTTCCAGTGGCGGGTGCGGCGGCCTGCGCCAAAAGCGTGTTCAAGTGCATAAGTTGAAAATAGGCCGGACAATGTAAGAAACCCGATGCATTTGGCAAGACTAATTGGCCGGAGATTTGGTTGGCACCCGTCCCGGCCGATTTTGTTGGTGGATAAAAGCGGCGGAGGGCCGCCGCTTTGTTTGGGTGGACCGCAGCGACCGCAAAAACCGCTGGACAAACCATTTCCCCGGGTTCAGAGTCGAATTTGTGAAAAATGATAGGTCGCAAAATTTCGACCCACTACATAGTTAGGCTGCACCAAGCGCATGAAAAAGAGCACCATCATTTTTTCCGCCGCGAATCTCGTCGGGATGGTTATTATCTGGCACGCTGTTGTTAGCATCTGCCAGGAAGCCAAGCTTGAGCACAGAGATTATTATGATGCTGGCGATAGTTTTGATTTTTTAGCGACGGCTATGCCGGTTTTGTTTGTTTGTTTTCTGTTGGATGCTGGCTGGGGAATTAAAGCGTTGGTAGATGTTTTCCGCCATAAAAGTTATCAGGCCATAGTCGCGCTTTCAGTCTTTGCATTTGTTTGGGCGATTGTGGTTCACAGATTTGTGTTTTGACTATGCAGTTTAGTTTCACATTTGTAGTGCGACAAAGGAGCTGCTAGCAGACCTCGTGCGGGGCGCGAAAATCGGGTTCGACATTCGTCATTTAAAGTCGGAGAATTCCGCCGGTGTTCCTCATTTTAGCAAACATCGCCGTGCTCCTGCTCGTGGCGCTGATCGCCTGGTGGTTGAGCTGGTATGACCCGAAGGTGATGGGCGTGAACGACCGGAAAGACCTGGTCCGCCGGGGCCTGCGCTGCGGCGTGACGCTGCTGCTGGCGGAGGCGGCCATGTGGAGCCTGTGGCAGTTCACCTTCTTCGAGAACCGCAAGGACGGGGAAATATATCTGGCCGTCGTGCTGGCGCTGGCAGTCCTCTGGGGCGGCTGCGTGACCGCCCTGCTCTCCCGCGCCTTCAAGTGGCTGGTGAAACCCGAAGATGAACTGGGCTTCGAGATTGACCGGAGCCTGCGCGATCTGGACCGGCTGGCGCGGCTGGTGCACAACAACCAACGCAAGGAAGCCATCCAGCTTTGCCTCAAGCTCAAGAAATCGGGCAGCGCCAGCGTGCTGGCGCTGGAGACGATATTGGAACATCTCGGCATCGAGCAGAATTATGTCCGCCCGCTCGACCCGCTGGTCGAGGCCTCGCATCTGCGGCGCGATGGAAAATACGGCAGGGCGGAAGCGCTGCTCAAATCGCAGCTTTCGAGAAATCCAGACAACGTGGACGCCGCGATGATGCTCATCCGGCTCTACGCGCAGGATCTGCGTTATCCGGACAAGGCGCAGAAGGTGTTGCGGGCGCTGGAAAAGCGGCCGCACGTGCCGCGCGGGCACACGGATTTTGCCCGGCGCTCCATCCAGGAATGGAGCCGGGGAACACCGGAACCCGAACCCGAACCGGTGCTGCCGGAATCCATTGACGAGCTGCTGGCGCAGGGTCACGTCGGCACGGCGGTCGAGCGGCTGGAACAAAAGGTGTCGGAACAGCCGGAGGATTTCGACCTGCGGCTGCGGCTGGCCGGGGTGCATGCGGAGCTTTGCGGCAGCGTGAACAACGCGGAACTCGTCGTCAAACAGATCGAGGTGAATCCCGCCTTCAAACCGGAACAAGTCCAGACCGCCAGGGAGCGGCTGGCGGAATGGCGGAAGGCCGCCGCGCACCGCGATTGAATCCGTCCGAATCCCCGGTGGACTTTGCCGGCAGTTTCCATTAAACGTGAGCCCGCCGATATTTTCGTGAAACCAAAACCGACCGCGTGAAGACATTGCACAACTATCTGACCCGCCAGGTGCTCGCCTCGCTGGTGCTCACGGTGGCGGTGTTCACCTTCGTGCTGCTCATCGGCAACGTGCTCAAGGAAATTTTGCCGGCGCTCATCGGCGGCCACGCGCGGCTGGACACCATCGTCCAGGCTTTCGGCCTGCTCATCCCGTGGGTGCTGGTCTTCGCGCTGCCGATGGGCCTGCTCACCGCGATGCTGCTGGTCTTCGGCCGGTTCAGCGCGGACCAGGAACTGACCGCCGCACGCGCCAGCGGCATCAGCCTGCTGTCGCTCATCACGCCGGTCTTGCTCCTGAGCCTGCTCTGCTGCGGCTTGAGCGCATGGATCAACATGCAGGTCGGCCCGCAATGCCGCGTGGCCTATGTGAACCTGTTCTACAAGTTGAGCGGCGAATTGATGAACACCACGCAACTGCCGGAGGGCCGGTTCATCCGCGATTTCCCCGGCTTCATCTTTTACGCGGAAAAAAACCGCGGCGGCAAGCTGGAGGACGTGATGGTCTTCGTGCTGGACAAAAATGAGACGAACGTCACCACCACCGTCCGCGCGCCGCGCGGCACGATTGACATGGACGCGCCAAACCAACAGTTCGTCTTGCACCTGTTCGACGCGCGCAGCGTGACCACCGGCGACCATGTGTCCATCAGCTCCTCGCCGGATGCGGTTTATGATCTAAGCATGAACCACAACGCCGGCGGGACGTTCACGCCGGGCATCAGCGACATGACCTTCTGGCAGTTACGCGACGAGCTGGCCGACCTCGACCATAAGCTCGGCCTGCCGCCACCCGCCGCGACGAACTCGATTGAACGGCTGGTGCAATTGAAGGAGGCCCGGCAGCAGCGGAAGGATCTGACCGAGCCGATCCGCGTGGAGATGAACCGGCAGATCGCCTTTTCGTTCGCGTGCTTCGGGTTCACGCTCGTCGGGATTCCGCTGGGCATCCGCGTCCACCGGCGCGAGACGAACATCGGCGTGGCCATCGCGCTGGGTCTGGTTTTGATTTATTACGCGTTTGTTTTGACGGCCAAGGCGCTGGCAGCGCGGCCGGAATTCGCGCCGCACCTGATCGTCTGGTTGCCGAACTTCATCTTCCAGGCCGTCGGTGCCGTGCTGCTCTGGCGCGCAAACCGGGGAATTTGAAAACGAAGGAAGAATTATGAATGAAGAAACAAAACCGACCGCGGTTTCTTCATTCTTCATTTTTCCTTCTTCATTCGCCGATAGACTTTTCCAATCGCCGCCTGATCCACCGGCTTGATGATGAGTTCGTCAATGTTGACGTGCGCGGGCCGGCTGGCCAGCCAGATGAGCGTTTCCGCGATGTCAGCAGCGGTCAGCGGATTTGTTCCTTCGTAAATTTTTTTGGCTTTCGCGGCGTCACCCTTGAAACGCACGAGGGAAAATTCCGTCTCCGCCAGTCCCGGATCGAGCGTGCCGACGCGGATACCCGTGCCAAGCAGTTCGAGCCGCAGCGCGCGGGTGATCTGCAGTTCGGCCGCCTTGGCCGCGCAATACACCGCGCCGCCCTCGTAAACCGCGCGCCCGGCGACCGAACCGAGGTTGATGATGCTCGCGCCCGCGTCGCGCGCCAGCAGCGGCAGCGCCGCGCGCGTCACGCGCAACACACCGAGCACGTTCGACTGGATCATCGCCTCCCAGTCGGCATCCTTGCCATCGGCGATGGTGTCCAGGCCGTGCGCGCCGCCGGCGTTGTTGATGAGAACGTGCAAATTTTTGATTTGCGATTTGCGATCTGCGATTTTCTTTTTTGCCCACGCGACGAATTCTTCGACGCTCGCGGTATCGGCAACGTCCAGTTCGTGAAAATGCGCTTCCGCCGCGCCGGATATTTTCGCCTCGGCGGCGACATTTTTCAAACGGTCAACGCGCCGCGCGCCGAGCAGCAGTTTCGCGCCGGCCGCACCGAACGCCCGCGCCGCCGCCGCGCCAAACCCGCTCGACGCGCCGGTGATGAGCACCCATTGGTTTTTCAGCGAAAGCTTCATGATGCAAATTATTCCGAGTTGTCCGGTTCGCCCCCGCCCTTTTTATTTGTGATAAACTTGGGCACACCGGAGAGCTTGTCGAATAAAAATCCGATCACCAGCGCGCAGAGGCAGCCGACCAGCACCCCGGCGATGCGGTTGAGCGAGCTGTGCCACTTGTCATTGTCGCCGGCCAGCGTCACCAGGATGACCGCCACGAACGCCGGGCGCAGCATGTCGTCCTGCTTCAACAAGTGGCAGACCAGTCCCGTCATCATGACGCCAACGGCCACCGCCACCAGCGGCTGGCCGAGACAGATGCTCAACGCCGCGCCGCCAAACGCGCCCGCGAGATTGGCAATGACGCGCATCAGCGAAGCCTTCAGGGAGGAATGCAGGCTGGGCTGCGTCACCACGACTGCGGAAACCGCCGCGACCCACGCCGTGCCGGGCAGACTTGCCCAATCATAGCACAACACGGCCACCACGGTCGCGGTGGCGGCCTTGGCGGAAAAGATGACGGCTTCAAAGTGGCGCGGTTGCATGCACGAATTTGAATCTGTTGTGAAAAAGATGAAAGTCGAAGAATGACATTGTTCCTTGCCGGCCTGCCGGACCGGGCTGTGTATGGTCCATCCTGACATCAGCCTTCGCTTTCACGATGTTGAAGCGAAGGCTGGTGGAGCCTAGGAGGCTCGAACTCCTGACCTTCTCATTGCGAACGAGACGCTCTACCAACTGAGCTAAGACCCCAACCACCATTGCCTAAACGATTTATGACGATTTTAGCAAGTGCAGTTTTTTATTGACCACACCGTTTGTCACCACCTATACTTAATTTATGGCTACCAACCAAAAATTAAGCACACGGCAACTTTTAGAGAAAATTCCGAATTTTCCGTGCCTATACCGTCACAAACTTAACGGCTGTTATTATGGAATAAAAAAGGTCTCTGGCAAGCGAAAAGACCACAGCCTTCAAACAACCGACAGGAAGATTGCAGAACGCAAACTCGCCGATTGGATTAAATCCCTGGACAAAATTGATGCGACCGCTGAAAAGACAACTTTGAACCAGTTGATTGAGAAATTTGTTGCTGGCAGACACGGCAAATCCGATTCCACAAGTGCTACGGAAGCATCAATTGTAAAACTTCTAAAATCAGAATGGCGGCACGGGCTGGATATTCGCATATCTCAAATCAAGCCATCATTTCTTGACGAATGGCTGGCAAACCAAGAAGGCCGAGTAAAACATACAACTTACAATCGGTATTGCAGTTTTCTTAAACAATTATTTGAAATTGCCGTTTCCGACCGGATGGTTATTGAGTCTCCATTTTTGGGAGTAAAAACGAAGTGGAAAAAGCCACAAAAACCAAGACGGATTGTCCCGACGCAGGAGCAATTCAATGCGATAGTGAATGAAATACGGAGTCAGCGTTTCAACGCCGAAGCGCACGACTCTGCTAATTTCGTAGAATTCCTTGGTCTGGCTGGATTAGGCCAAGCCGAGGCGAGTTCTCTGACGTTTGGCGATATTGATTGGCATAGAAATGTCCTCCATATTAAAAGACACAAAACACAGGAACGATTTCAGGTTCCAATTTATGAATTCTTGAAACCATTGTTAGAACGGTTGAAAACTTTGCACTCGTCGCACGGATCACCAGAAACAAAAGTTTTCAAAATCCACGATGCAAGAAAAGCTTTGTCGGCTGCTTGCTTAAGGCTGGGATTTCCAAAGTTCACACAACGGAACATTCGAGCCGTTCTCATTCGACGTTTATGGCAATCAAAAGTTGACGTAAAGCTAATTTCAAAATGGCAGGGGCATCAAGACGGCGGACGATTGATTTTGAATACCTACACCGAAGTTTTTGGAGCTGATGACGAAGATTATATCAAAACCGAACTGGCGAAAGTAAAGTAACTCAGGCTGTCACATTCTTGCAAAAGTCTCGATTGACTCGCGAGTGATTAGTTTTACGCGCAAGGCAGGATTGGCTTTCAAGAGGCCACGCTCCAATAAACGCCTCACACTTTTAATGCTGATGCTCAGGATTTCAGCCGTTTCAGCAATCGTATAAAGAAGTTTTGTTAGCACGTTTTTTCCCGGTTCGGTTGTTAGCATTGTTAGATTTTTCATATTTGCATAGTAATATCTTCTTTAATTAAGTCAAGATTTTTCTATTTACAATTAACTTAATATAAGCGTGTTATGCAATTTTATTCTTAATTTATTTTCCCCACTTTCTATTTAATTTTATGTCCGCCGTGTAAGATGGATTGCTGGTTTCCTTCAAAGATTGGCCGGACAGGTGGAGACACTCCGTGCCAATTTAAGGGAATATCGGCAAGCGCGTGCCCGAATTACAGGCGCAGGCTGGCTAACATTTATTTCAGGGCTGAAACGGAACCAATTGAAACTTTAAAATATGAAATTGGATATTATTCCATCGCTGATCGGCGCGTGGACATTAAATTTTTATCCGATTTTCAATTTCCTCATTCCTACCAATGACAAAATGCCGACGCTAAACATTGCAAGGCTCGAAGGCTCCGGCACAGGGTCTGGTGCGTTGTAAATCGTCTCGACATCCGTGGGTGTTAAAGCTCGGTTGTAAAAACTTATGTCGCTCAAATTGATATTTTCATAGCCAAAGGCAAAATTTGAGTCGCCTGTAAATCCATAAGCCGCCGTATCAGTTGCGACAAGGCTTCCATCCACATAGATGCTCCGAAGGTCTGTGGTATTATCAAAAGTGAATGTGAGATTATACCAAACATTTTCCGATAAAACTGGAGTGTTAATATCGAAATCATTGTTCCAAAACGAATACCTGATTGACTGGCCGTAATCCATAGCAAGGTGCATTACTTGGCCATTGGCACCAACATCACCGACGCGAAGAAAAGGTGTGCCGTTGTAGAGGTCGCCAACATAATTTTTTTCAACCCACACTGAAATTGAGGATGAGGAACTTGCCAAATTTATTCCTGTTCCTAAAGCACCTACGTTACCTGTTCCGAAATCAAGTGCCGCATTAGGATTTCCAAATCGGTCTGTTGTCCAAGTTACTCCGTTCGGAAGGGTGACAACAATTCCATTGCCGCTGGTATCGAGCGCGTTGCCGTCCAGGTTGAATTGAGCAACGAGGCCGAGAGAAAGGTTTTGAGCCATCAATCGGCAAGGCAATAAAAGGCACACAGAAGAAACAAAAAAGAAGCGAGCCATATTTTTCATAAGAATTATCCTTTCAATTTTCGCAACTTTAGCAGTTTCTAATTATCTGCCAACAAATAAAACGCCATCATTCCTTGGGTGTCTTGAAAATCAGGCGACGGATAGGCTGGCGAAATGGCGAAATCCATTTCAGGCAAGCTTTTGATTGCGCGATTGCGGGAATTGCGAAAACGCCATTTGCTTACACAGGAAAAATTCAGCGAGATTTCTGGCGTTGCGTATAAGTATTATCAGTTGATTGAGACTGGCAAACGGATTGATTTGCGATTGTCCACGCTGGAAAAAATGGCACATGCATACGGCTTGGGCGTCCACGAATTGCTTTCGCCTAATTTTCCAAAAGTTCGCGCATCGAAATTCGCCGCAAATAAATCAAAGGCCAAAATTACGGCCTGATATTCCATTCAATGCTCCGCTTGCGGGTTCGTTTGCTTCACTTCTTCACCTTTTGGTAGCGAACAATAAGATTATTTTCTGCAAAATCACCAATAAAATCGCTCGCTTTCTAAACCTGTTAAACTTTTTGTTTAATTTCTACGATAAGTTAGTATTATATTATAGCGGATTATCCGTTAATAAATTATTTGATAAATGCCCTTGAAAATTATGCAGCGTGCCAATGCCGTGCAGGGTTTCAAATGGTAAAATTCAAGATGGTCAAAAGGCTCTCTTGAATTGGTTCCCATTGGTTAATGTGAAGTAAACAACTATATTAAAGATGTAAAATAGAAATGAATTAAAAATACATTATGAATAACACAGTAAACACATTGGAAATTGAATTAGTTAATAAATTTAGACCTAAAAAACATCATCCATTTTATTATTCACTTAATAAAATTAAACCTGAAGATTGGCTAATTTTTGGTTCGCTAACTTGGAAATGGCTATCTCGCAGGATTGATAATCCAAGACAGAAACATTTTCGAGATGCTGAATTTAATCATTTGATGAATGTTTTTACTGTTAGAATGAAAAGATTATTTCCAAAAAGGCCGCAATTAAGAAAAAGAGACATTGCATATTTCAAAACCACCGAATACGGCGCGGCTGGCGAGATGCACGTCCATTTCCTGATTGCCAGAGACCGCCTTGAACATCTGGACGCAGAAACCGCTGCCGACACGCTTGAAACGCTCTGGGTGGAGACTTTAAGACCATCTGGCTATGATTGGCCGTCCGTTGGAACGGCTGTCGTAAAACCTTACGAGGCGGCCAAAGAGGAAGAAGGTGTGAAATACTGTCTTAAACGTGAATTTGATGAAAATTCCCAGCCAAGAGAACCCGATGACTTTCTTTCTCCTGCCTTAATGAAGCTGATCGGACGTAAAAGTTCCCAACAACCTGATGTGTCCTTAAATTGATTGAATAATGGGGCAATTAAATGGTTTTGATGTGATTTTGATGTGGTTTTGATTTAATTACAATTCCGTTTTGGTGTTTAGAAATATAAATGAATTCGTCAGTTTAAGCGGAATTTTCGCAAATAGACCGCCTGAAATGATATTTTCGTAACGGCACATTCACAAAAAATCTGTTGCGACTTTGAAAATTTACTCTGTCACCACCGCTTGTCATACCCCGCCGAATTATTTTAGTCCTCATTTGTCCATTTGAGTCCACCGAAAGAAAATCAATTAGCTAAATTTGAGCTTGTGGCCAACTATGACCACTTGAGGAAATTTGAGGAAAAAAAATCGGATTTCTTTGCGAACGAGACGCTCTACCAACTGAGCTAAGACCCCAGCCAACTTTCCGCACCCGCTGATGGCGAAACACAAGCCATCGCCACCCACCCAACGCGCGTCATTATGGGATAAAAAAGTTTTCTGGCAAGCGGAAAGGCCGCCAGACCCAAGCGCGCGTTGCCCGATGACGGCATTCAGGAAACCCAATCCCAAGAAGTTATCATTTGTCTTTGCCCGGCTTCTCTGATTTATACTTGGCCATGCTGATGAACGAAAACTCCCGGATTTATGTGGCCGGCCATCGCGGCCTCGTGGGCAGCGCCATCTGGCGCGAACTGCAACGGCAGGGTTTCAAAAACCTCATCGGCCGCACGCGGTCGGAGGTCAATTTGCAGGACGCCGTCGCCGTGCAGAAATTTTACGAGGAGACCAGACCGGAGTTTGTGTTCGTCGCGGCGGCGAAGGTCGGCGGCATCCACGCCAACAGCACGCAGCCGGCGGCGTTTCTGTTTGAGAACCTCCAAATCCAAAACAATTTGATCCACGCTGCCAAACTGGCCGGCGTCAAAAAACTTTTGTTCCTCGGCAGCTCCTGTATTTATCCCAAGCTCGCACCGCAGCCGCTCAAGGAGGAATATCTGCTCACCGGTCCGCTGGAGCCGACGAACGAATGGTATGCCGTTGCGAAGATCGCGGGCATCAAGCTGTGCCAGGCGTATCGCCGGCAATATGGCTGCGATTTCATCAGCGCCATGCCGACCAACATGTATGGGCCAAATGACAATTACGATCTGCAGACGTCGCATGTGCTGCCGGCGTTGATCCGGAAATTTCACGACGCCAAAACCAACGCCGCCGCCGCCGTCACCTGCTGGGGCACCGGCACACCGCTGCGGGAATTTCTCTACGCGGACGACCTGGCGAGCGCGTGCGTTTTCCTGATGCAACATTACAGCGAGGAACAATTCATCAACGTCGGCAGCGGCAGCGAAATCACCATCCGCGATTTGTCCGAACTCGTGAAGCGCACCGTCGGCTTCACCGGCGAGATTGTCTGGGACGAATCCAAGCCGAACGGCACGCCGCGCAAGTTGATGGACAGCTCGCGGCTGTTCGCGCTCGGCTGGAAGCCGCAGGTCGATTTGGCAGCCGGCATCCGGCTGGCTTACCAAGATTTCCTGGGCAAACAATCGCGCGATAAATAATTCTAGCTGGCGACGCGGCCCTTGCCGGCCAGATGGTCTTTCACCAGTTGCATGTCGGAATCCACCATCAGCTTGGCGAGCGCCTTGAAAGTGGTCTTCGGCTCCCAGCCGAGTTTTTGTTTGGCCTTGGAATAATCGCCGATCAGCAGTTCCACTTCGGCGGGGCGGAAATAATTTGCATCAATCTCCACATGCTTCTGCCAGTCGAGGCCGGCGTGGGCAAAGGCGACCTCCAGAAATTCCCGCACGCTGTGCGTCTCGTTGGTGGCGATCACATAATCATCCGGCTGGTCCTGCTGCAACATCAGCCACATCGCCTCGACATATTCCTTGGCATAACCCCAGTCGCGCTTGGCGTCGAGGTTGCCGAGAAACAGCTTGTCCTGCAAACCGGCCTTGATGTGCGCGACGGCGCGGGTGATTTTGCGCGTGACAAAGGTTTCGCCCCGGCGCGGCGATTCGTGGTTGAACAAAATACCGCTGCACGCGAACAGATCATACGACTCGCGGTAATTCACCGTGATCCAATGCGCATAGACCTTGGCGCAACCATACGGGCTGCGCGGATAAAACGGCGTCGTCTCGCGCTGCGGAATTTCCTGCACCTTGCCGAACATCTCGCTCGACGAAGCCTGGTAATATTTCGTCCGGATGCCGGTCTCGCGAATCGCTTCCAGCAGCCGCACCGCGCCCGTGGCGGTGATGTCCGTGGTGTATTCCGGGCTGTCGAAACTCACGCGCACATGGCTCTGCGCGGCGAGATTGTAGATTTCGTCGGGCGCGATTTTCCCGATCAACCGCGACAGCGCGCTCGCATCGCTCAAGTCGCCGTAATGCAGCTTCAGCGAGGATTTCGAGACATGCGGGTCGGCGTAAATGTGTTCGAGCCGGGAAGTATTAAACGTGCTCGCCCGGCGGATGATGCCGTGAACTTCGTAGCCCTTGGACAAAAGCAGTTCGGTCAAATACGAACCGTCCTGCCCGGTGATGCCGGTGATAAGTGCGCGTTTGGACATAGATTAAACTTAAATGATTGGTGAGCCGGCAAAACAACGCAAGCGAAACTTCAGGAGTCTGGTGGAATAAATGTTTGAATTACCGCGCCGGCGGCTGCCCGGTCATCAACGCCAGATGCCGCGGCGCCAGCAGGCACACGAGCGTCGCGCAACGGGCATAGCGCAGCGATTCCGTTTCCAGCTTGCACAAGCTGCCCTTCCGCAGGTCCAGTTCCATGGCTGTGTTGCCCGCCGTGAGCAACGCGATGAGCTTGCTCAAATACGGTTCGTGGCCCACGAGCAGGATGTTTTTCGGACGCGGACGCAAATCGTTCAACTGCTGGATGAGCGACCGGGGATTCCCGGCGGGCGTCAACTCGTCGGTAAATTTCAACTGCTTCCGCCGCTTGCGCGCTTTGGCGATGATCTCCGCCGTCTGCCTCGCGCGCACAAACGGGCTGGAAAAAATCACATCGAAATTTATTTTCAACGCGCCCATCGCCTCGGCAATCTGCCGCAGCCGGCGCCGGCCCTTGGCCGTGAGCGGGCGCTCCGCGTCGTTCGTGAAATCCGGCACACTGGGGTCAACGGCAATGCCATGGCGCAACAAATAAAGGTTCATGATTTTTGCAACCGGGTTTTGCGCGGCTGTGCGGTGATTCCAGGCCGTGGTTGAAGTTTGACGCGCGGATATTTTGCGCCGGCTTTTCCCCGCAAGCGCGGCTCTTCCGCCGTTGCCAGCGTGATGAATTCCGTCTGGCTGCGGTGCTTCTTATCGCCGTTGTGCAATTCCGCGCGACGATAGGTGCCGTCGGCGCGCAGAAACCGCGCCTTCACGTTGTCGGCCAGCGTCACGCCCAGAATTTCGCGGATGACGCGCTCCCGCAAATTGCCGTCTTCGATGGGGAAAACCACCTCGATGCGACGAAACAGATTGCGCGGCATCCAGTCCGCGCTGCCCGCGAAAACTTCCGGCTGGCAGGCGTTCTCGAAAAAATAAATCCGGCTGTGCTCGAGAAAACGGTCCACGATGCTGCGCACGGTTATGTTTTCGCTCACGCCCTTCACGCCGGGCCGCAAACAGCAGATGCCGCGCACGATCAATTCGATTTTCACGCCCGCCTGAGACGCGCGGTAAAGCGCCTCGATCAGCGTCGGCTCCACGAGCGAATTCATCCGCGCGATGATGCGCGCTGGCAAACCTTTTTGCGCGTGAGCAATTTCGCGTTCGATCAACTGGATCATCCGCGCGTGCAGATCGAACGGCGCGGCGATCAGCTTTTTCATGCCCTGAAACTGGCAGACGCCGGTGAGCAGGTTGAACAGGTTCGTCGCATCCTCGCCGAATTCCGGCTTGCACGTCAGCAGGCCGATGTCCGTGTAAAGCCGCGCGGTGGTCGGATTGTAATTGCCGGTGGCCAGGTGGACGTAGCGGCGGATCTGGCCGGCTTCCGAGCGCACCACCAGCGCAACCTTCGCGTGAATCTTCAGCCCGACCAAGCCATAAACGACATGCACGCCGTTTTCCTCAAGCTGCCGCGTCCACTCGATGTTGTTGGCCTCATCGAACCGCGCACGCAATTCCACCACCGCCGTCACCTGCTTGCCATTGTTGACCGCATTCATCAGCGCGCCGATGATGCGCGGATCACCGCCGGTGCGGTAGAGTGTCACCTTGATCGTGAACACGTCCTGATCCTGCGCCGCGCGTTCCAAAAATTCCACCACGCTGTTGAAATGTTCGTAAGGATGATGCAACAGCACGTCGCGCTCGCGGATGGCGGAGAACACATCCTCGCGTCCGCGCAACGCCCGCGCCACCGGCGCGACGAACGGCGGGTCGCGCAATTCCGGCGAGTGGTCGCCCTGGTAGAGCATCATCAGCCGCGTCGGGTTCAGCGGGCCGTTGACCAGATACAAGTCGTCCTCGGTCAGCCGGAAGGTTTTCAGCAGCGCGTCGCGGATTTTTTCCGGGCAGCGATGGTCAATCTCCAGCCGCACGGCGTCGCCTTTGCGCCGGTTGTGCAGTTCCGTTTCCACCGCCTTGAGCAGGTTGCTGGAATCCTCTTCGTCAATGTAAAGCTCGCTGTTGCGCGTGACGCGAAACGGCCAGCAGCCGAGAATGTTCGTGCCCGGAAACAAATCGGCGATAAATCGCCCGATGAGGTGGCTCAAGAAAACATAATCGCGGCGGCCATCATCGCGCGGCAGTTGAATCAGGCGCGGCAAAATCGAAGGGCATTGCACCACCGCCAGATGTTTGAGCGGCTGGCCGTTGCCGTCGCGCGGAACCATTTCGAGCCGCACCATCAGGTTCAGCGATTTGTTCAGCAGTTGCGGGAACGGATGCGCCGGGTCAATCGCCAGCGGCGTCAGCACCGGCCGGATTTTGGTCAGGTAATATTCCTCCAGCCAGCCGAGGTCGCCGGCGGTCAGGTCATCCATCTCCAGGAGGCGGATGTTGTGCTTCGCCAGCGCGGGCTTCAAATCCTCCCGCCAGCAGTCGTATTGGGCATCCACCATCCGGCGGACGCGGCTGACAATCTCCTGATACGTTTCCCGTGCCGTCAGGCCGTCCACGCTGCGCCCGCCCTGCCCGCTTTCCATTTCCTGCTTGAGGCCGGCCACGCGCACTTCAAAAAATTCGTCAAGGTTGGAGCTGACGATGGTGAAAAACTTGAGCCGTTCCAGCAGCGGATTGGCCGGGTCGAGCGCCTCGTCGAGCACGCGCTGGTTGAATTCCAGCCAGCTCAGCTCGCGATTGATGAAATGTTCCGGCTTGAAACCGCTCATAAAAATTTATCTGCAAATGGTCAAAGTGCGCGAATGTTACGGTCGCGTCTTCCGGTGGGAAAGTTACAATCCGGTGACAACCCTTGTCGAGCGCGCAAAAGTTTCAATTCACTTCAGGGAACAGGTTGGCGCGGCGGCGGCGAAAACCCTTGAAGGTAACTGGCAAAACTGCTTTGATAAAACCGTGCTGACAAATACCAAAAATGAAAACAACCGTGCGTGAAATCATGCACGCTCGGTCGCATAATCGCTGTTAGGCCACGAGCGCGTATGCCAAATGTTTCAGCCATTGTTTCGACGGTGTTTCTGGGTCTTCTCGTTTGGAAGACTTCATTTTGGGGCGTCATGCCGCCAGCAGAAAAGTTGTGGACTGGTTTAGCGTGTTTTTACGGTATTCTCCTAGCCATCACTGGCTGGTGCTACGCATTTCTGAAGTTCAGACCTTCAGGATGGATTCACGCTTTGCTCATGCTTGGCGTTGCAGCCACTAGCGGCTATTTAGGATTTCGTTGTCTAAGTGACCAGTCTATTTCCGGAGGTTCCGGGCCAGACGCAAATCCAGTTGGTGGAATTCTATATTTGATCGGTTTTGCATATTGTGTGCTGGCCACTGTCACAGTTATTTGTGGCGTCGGCATCATTGCACATTTACAGGCGAAAAATAGCACGCCTGAACCAGTGGCCTAGTTTCAAAAAGGCTGCACCCGCTTCAATTCACTTCCAATAATTCCAGTCCACGTCGGGGAACAGATTGTCGCGCGCCTCGATGTCGGCCAGCCAGTTTTCGTCTACGCTCGTCGCGGTCAACTGGTCGTGCAGCGCGATGAAGCGCAGCAGATGATCCTTCACCCGGCGGCGCGCGTAGTCGGGGCTCGTGCCGGCGCGCAAAATAAACGGCCAGTCGCTCGCCTGCGCCAGCAGCAGTTCGCGCGCAGCCTGCTTCAACGCGCGCTTTTGCAGCGCGCTGGTGGTTTTCCGTTTGGAAAATTTCTTCACCAGCCCGGTCATGCGCTCCTGTGCCACCTGCAGATGCGGATAAATCCATTCGTTCGATTCGTTCAGCCACGCGCGCAGATGGCCTTCCTCGCCCCAGGTGGACGCGCTTGGCGTGGCGATCTGGTTGCTCGGATGCCGGTGCAGATATTCGCCGGGCGTGATCAGCTCGACGGTCTTCTGGTCGTGAAACGCCTTGCGCGCAAAATAGTCGAGGAACTCCGGGCCTTCATACCACCAATGGCCGAACAGTTCCGCGTCATACGGCGCAACGATGATCGGCGGCCGGTCCAAAATGCCCGCAAGCCGCTCGACCTGCGTGACGCGTTCGTTGAGAAAATGCTGCGCGTGCTCGCTCGCGGCCTTGAGTGCATGGTCGCGCTGGTAAATCTCCTTCGGCCCCGTGCCGCCGGTGATGCGGAAATATTTCATGCCGGTGAATCCGCGGTTTTCCGGCGACGGCAGATGCGGCCGGACATAATCCAGATCCAGATCGAAGCCGACGTCGCGATAGAAATCGCGGTAGCGCGCGTCGCCGGGATAACCTTCGTGCTTGCTCCAGACCTGCCGCGAGGAATCAAAGTCGCGCCCGAACGCAGCGATGCCGTTGGGCGTGAACACCGGCGCGAACGTGCCGTAGCGCGGACGCGGACGTGCGTGCAGCACGCCGTGCGTGTCCAGGATGAACCAGCGGATGTTTGCCTCCTGCAAAAAACTTTCCACGCCGGAAACGTAGGCGCATTCCGGCAACCAGATGCCGCGCGGGTCGCGCCCGAAGCAGGTGCGGTAATGGTCTCGCGCCGTCAGAATTTGCGCGCGGATGGACGGCGGATGATTTGCCAGCAGCGGCAGCAATCCGTGCGTCGCGCCGGTCGTAACGATTTCCAGCGAGCCTTCGTCCTGAAACCGTTTGAACGCGCCGACCAGGTTGCCCTCGTAGTAGCGCCACGTTTCGCGCGCCAGGGAAAATTTGTGATGATACATCCACGCGAGTTCACGGAACGCGCGGTCCCAGTGCGTGCGGTGAATTTCCTTTTCCGCGAGGTCAATCAGGCTGTTGAGATGCTTTTCGTAACGCCCGCGCAGCAGCGGATCGAGCAGCATGGTGCAGAGCGTCGGCGAGAGCGACAGCGTCAGGCGCGCATTGATGCCGTCGCGCTGCCAGTTTTCAAACGTCTGGATGAGCGGGATGTAGGTTTCGGTGACGGCTTCGAACAGCCAGCTTTCTTCGAGAAATTTTTCATGCTCGGGATGGCGCACAAACGGCAGGTGCGCGTGCAGGACAATGGAAAGGTAACCTTGCATCTTCAGCGGGGTTTGACCCTCATTCGTCCAGTTTGTTCGAAATCCATTCCGCGATGGCCTTGGCCTTGACCAGCATGACGATGCCGACGACGGCGGGGATGGATTTCAAAATGCACGGAAAAGTTCCAACCGGAGTGTGGTTGTGCTGCGCGATAACCCAATACAGGGCGAGTTCCACCAGCGTGACACAAATCAGTGAAACGGCGATGAACCGGACCAACATCAAGGCTCCACGATCGGGCGCGTCCATAATCATCACAGGTTTTCCGGCAAGGGCGGTTTGAGTGCGGGGTCTTGCGGATGTGTGCCGACATCGCCGAGATATTCCGTCACACGACTGAACTTCAAGCTGGCCGCGCGCGCGTCGTCGCCGGCGGCGGAAACCGCCACGGCGGGCAGATCATAGTTTCCATCCGGCAACGAAAAGCGGTAGCTGAATGAACCATCGGGACGAAGTTTGATTTCGTGTCCGCCGAGTGTGACCTTGGCATCCGGCTCAGTCGCGCCGTAAATGATGAGTTCGGCGTTGACGTTGAACCAGAAACCTTTCGACTTTTCCATGCCACCGAACGGACTGGACAAGCTGGACACGCCGAACTGCGACGCGCCGAGCGAGGAGATTTCGTGCGCGAGTTTGCGGCGGATGAGTTCGGTGATTTCCAGCGAACCCATCCAAACGCGGCGGACCGCGTCAATGTTGATGATTTTGGCGAGCGCCTGTTCCTGCGCCGGTGTCCACTGGGCGGGCAACGGCACCGCCGGACCGGAGGCGGTGACGCGCGGCAGGTCGGGATAGCCGTGGCGGCGGAGTTCTTCCAGCGCCTGCGCGAGCGGCAGATTTTCGCAGACGGCGGCCTTGATCAGCTCCAGCAGTTTGGCGAACGGAAATTCAAACGGAATGGTGGCGAAGTCGGTGTCGGTCTCGGAAGAAATCGCGTCCGGCGGCGTCATCGTGCCGCTGGAAACCGAAATGCGCGTCCATTTGCCGAGCGCCGAATAATAGCCAAGTTCGGCGATGTAGGAATTGCCGGCGCGCTCGACATGCGTGAACCAGTGGCGCGATTCCGGATGGACATGAATCTCGTAAGTCGGATGGCCTTCAATCTTGTGCGCGTAAATCCGCAGGACGAGATGGCCGTCGGCGGACTGTGCGTTCAGCTTCAACTGCTGCTCGCGCGTCAAATCCCAGTGCGCGTAAAGCCAGTGCGGGTCGCGCGCGGTGAGAAACAATTTTTTGGTGCCGTAGGATTCGGGCAGTTCGGATTCGGCGGAGGGAAATTTCTGCGCCGGCGGCACCGGGCCAAGCGAATATTTTTCACCGGGGCCGCTGACCGGCGGCGGCGCGGGCTGGTCGCCTTCCAGCAGGATGGCGGGCACCTCGATTTTTTTCTGGCGGGTGAAGGTGCGGCGGACGAGGGTTTCGGCGGTGACTTCGGTCTTCGGCCCGGCGGCTTTGGACTTGAACATTTTTTTTGCCGCGCTCACCACGCCTTCGACCAGAGTTTTTCTGGTGCGTCTGGTTTTCGGCGGCGCCTCCGGCGCTTCGGCGGGGGTGATGATTTTCTTTGCCGGAGATTTTACCGGACGTTCAGAAGTTTTTTTCTTGGCTGGCATGGGTGCTGGTTTCCCTTTCATAACCGCGAATCCCTGATTAGTAGGCGATGACCGTATCGCTGGATTGAGCTTACGGGGATTGACCGGCGGATGCAACGGGAATTTTGCAGCGGACCGAAAAGCATTTGCCCGAAGGTGCTTGCCAGCCGCCGGGCGCGGGTGTTTCCTGTGCAGGGAAACAGTTAGCTATGACTGAAACGAAGCCAGGCAGCAGCGCCGGTCGGCCCATCACGATTTTTGTGGTGGACGACGAGCCGATGCTGCTCGATCTGGCCCAGGCGATCCTCAAACCGCTCGGCTACGACGTGCGGACGTTTCGCGATCCGCAACTGGCGCTGGCGGAATTTCCCAAGAGCAAACCGGCGGTGCTGGTGACGGATTATGCGATGGGCGCGATGAGCGGCATGGACCTGATCCGCGAATGCCGGCGCCTCCAGCCGCGGCAAAAAACCCTGCTCGTGAGCGGCACCGTGGATGAAAACATTTTCGCCGACGCCGACGCCAAGCCGGATGCGTTTCTGGCCAAGCCGTATCAAGTCCGCGAATTCATCGAGCTGGTGAAAACCCTGGCGGGCGGCTGACAGTTTTGCCGGCTGGAAATTTAGCTGGCGCAAATAAACCGCCGGTTGTAAATCTTTTGCCTATGAAAAAAATACTCTGGATCGGCGTCATCGGGATTCTCGCCCTCGTGGTGATTGGTTTGATCGTCACAGTCACTTTCCTCAACGGCATCGTCAAGACGGGCGTGGAAACCATCGGCCCGAAACTCACCGGTGTTTCCATTACGCTGGATAAGGTGAACATTGGAATACTCACCGGCTCGGCCAAGGTGGAGGGATTGGTCGTCGGCAACCCGGCGGGCTACAAGGCCCCCAGCGCCATCAGCGTCGGCCAGGCCGAGGTCGGCGTGAATCCGCTGTCGGTTTTGTCCGACAAAATCGTCGTGCGCACCGTCCACGTCATCGCGCCGGAAATCACCTTTGAAGGCAATCCGCTGACCGGAAACAACAACATCAGCAAAATTCTGGACAACCTGAACGCCGCCGCCAAAGCCGGTGCCGCGCCCGCCACCAACCAGACGGCCACGGCCGCCGCGAAGCCCGCCAAAAAACTGGAAGTGGACGATTTTCTCATCAGCGACGCCAAGGTTCACTTCAACGGCGTGACCCTGCCGCTGCCGCCCGTCCACCTGACTAATTTGGGCACGGGTCCAGACGGCATCACCGCCGCTGACTTGAGCAAGCAGGTGTTTTCTGATCTGACCAGCGCCATCATCAAGGCTGTCGCCAGTTCCGCCACCGACATCGGCAAGGATGCGGAAAAGGGTGCGGCCGAAAGCGTGAACAAAATCAAAAGCAGCATCGGCAGTTTGTTTGGCAAGTAGGAACGTTGGAACGCCGGAAAATTTTTCCGCCGCGCCTGCGATTTGGATTGCAAGCGGGACGGTTTGCTTTTACACTCTCGTCTCAACCCGGAGTTTACTATGTATTTTGGCGTTGATTACCATCCCGAACAGTGGGTCTTTCCCTACGGCGGCAGCGCCGAAAATCCCGAAGCCGCGTGGCAGCGCGACGTGGAACTCATGGTCAAGGCGGGCATCAATGTCGTCCGCATCGGCGAGTTCACCTGGGGGCTGTGCGAGCCGGAGGACGGAAAATTCGATTTCGCCTGGCTCAAGCGCGTGATGGATTTGCTCGGCGACGCGGGCATCCAGATCGTGCTCGCCACGCCCACCGCCGCGCCGCCCATCTGGCTCACGGAAAAACATCCGGAAATTCTCCCGCTCGACGAACACGGCCGCATCAAGCACGCCGGCACGCGCCGCGCCGTCTGCCTCAACAGCGAGGCGTTCTGGAATCATTCCAAGCGTATCGTCGAGGAAATGGCCAAGGCGCTCGGCTCACATCCGCAGTTGATCGCCTGGCAGATTGACAACGGACTGGGCGGCAACTTCACGGAGGCCGCCTTCAACGAAGCCTCCAATTTGGACTGGCACGGCTGGCTGGAAGCCAAGTATCAAACCATCAAGCGTCTGAACGCCATGATGGGTTTGCGCCACTGGGGCCAGGTGGTCACGCGCTGGGATCAGGTGCCGATGCCGATGTCCGCGCCCGCCGCGCACAACCCGGCGCTCGTTCTTGATTGGTGCCGGTTTTGCAGCGACACCATTGTGCAGTTCACCAAGATGCAGGCCGACGTGTTGCATGAACTCACACCGGATCGTCCGGTGACGACAAACCTCCGCCCGCTCATCCATCGCTTCGATCATTTTGATCTGGCGGAGGCGATTGATTTTGTCTCCATCGAAAGCACGGCGTCCATCAAGTCGAAGCCGTCGGATCTCGCGTGCGAAATTGACATGCTCCGCTCGCTCAAGAAAGACGGCATCCGCACGCCGGACGGCGACACCGGTTTCTGGGTGATGGAGCAGAAGGCCGGCAACGTCACCTGGCAGGAGGTCAACTCGCTGGTGCGGCCCGGCGTGCTGCGGATGTTCACCTACCAGTTGGTTTCACGCGGTGCGACGGCGATTCTGTTTTTCCGCTGGCGCCAGCCACGGTTCGGCACGGAAAAATTTCACGGCGCGGTTCTGCCGCATCACCTCGAAGGTTCCAGCCGGGTTTATCAGGAAATTTGCCAAGTCGGTGAAGAACTGAAAATGCTTGCGCCCGCATTGCAAGGCACGAAGGTCGTCCCGGAAGTCTGCATCCTTTGCAGCCACGACAACGACTGGATGCTGCAACAGCCCAACCAGCCCAACAAACATTTCAGCCTGCGCGAGCACGTCCAGCTCATCTACAACGCGCTTCACGACCGCAACATCCAGGTGGATTTTGCGCGGCCCTCCGAGGATCTATCGCGCTATAAAATAGTCGTTGCGCCGTCGTTGCATCTGCTCTCCGCTGCCGAAGCTGACCGCCTGAAACTCTTTGTCCAGGAAGGCGGCACGCTCGTCAGCACCTTCAACACCGGCCTCGTCAACCAATACGGCATCGCGCCCGACACCGGCTACCCGAACGACCTCACCGAATTGTTCGGCCTGGAGGTTTTGGAGTTCGACATGCTGCCGCCCGGCGAGGAAAATCATCTCACCTTCAAGGGCGCTTTTCCGACGAGCCATGTGC